>Ga0123354_10001899_pt1 | contig 26563 bp, 22 predicted proteins | sample TergutLab28metaG_2_FD_97872 | JGI IMG/M metagenome (GOLD analysis project Ga0123354, IMG submission 97872) | Labiotermes labralis P4 segment gut microbial communities from Petit-Saut dam, French Guiana - Lab288 P4 | ecosystem: Host-associated > Arthropoda: Insects > Digestive system > Gut ...
ATATATTTATTCAACAAATATAGGTACCGAATATTTTAAACATGGTATATACTCTCCGTTTTTTTCTCTTCAAAATGCAGTTTGTTTCATAATTCTAATGTATTTGGTTCCTGTATTATTCACGTTTTATATACAGGTTGTGCTAAAATTAGAAAAATAATTCCGGCACCAAAAGGTTAAATACCAGGCATTTTTAATTTAATACATGGTCCATTACTAGAAACTAGTTACTATGGACATGCTAATCACACACACACATCCCTCATGCACTGAATAAGACATAACAAAGGAATTATGTGAGTACTCAGTGCATTCACTATGAAAGAGTCTCCCTTAGAAACAAATAACTCTCACATGGGCACCAGAAACCTAAGCAGCACCCACATGAATGTGGAAATGTTGAACAAGGGCTGCACCACTAATACCAGATATAATCAGCATGAACCACACACAATCCTACCACATGGATCAGTCAGCTGCACAGAAGGCATCAAGGAACAAAAACACTTAATACTGGCCAAATAGTACACAATATAGGCCACTTAGTGATGGCAGTAAATGAGATGCAACCATTCCGGTCACTTCAAATGAGACAAGGGATTCTCTGCTGGTCAATTATTGAACCCAGTTACCAATATAATTCAACAATCCGGGCCCATTTTGAACTGGTTAGGCTACAATCAGCACCATCTCTCTCAGGCCAAAGTGTCCATGTGTGTGAACTAAACAGTTTGTGTCATACATCACACCAGTCCTTCATGAGACACACAGTTGGAATTATGCAACTGTCACTCTGTATCAACAAGAATGCTCTACTGTATTTCACAAAAGGACCACTCTTTCTAAACATCAACTGCCTGTTTTTTGTCAGTTACCTCTCCTCCAAATACCATTGGGATCAATTACAGACCTATCAAGGTGCCTGGACTGTGGAATCACTAGAGCTCTGCCCAAAGACACCAGGCGATAGTACAAAACCACATTTTGAAATAAGTGTTTCCAACGTAATTATCAATGAAGTGGTAATTTCATTTCACATTAAGCAACAAAGACTTGTAATTGATCCACACAAGTTACTGCAGACACTATCATGCCACATACATAAAATGAAGTTCTCAACACACCAGTAGCTTTTACACTTTCACTCACACCCTGACCATTATTTCTTGGAATTTCTCAACACAGACTTATGCAGAAGAACTTCTTATTCCCTGCTTCAAAGCCCTTTAGGAGTACCATGGAATTGCATTAATACAGTACATTATAGAACTCCTACACAAATCCATATACAGTAAACTCCATTTTTAACAAACTTTTGGTGGCCCCCCAATTTTTCATTTTATCTGATTAGGGTTCAATTATGATTTCAGCACCTCAGACTATATAGCATGGAAAGGTAGGAAGATGAATGCATAATGAACCAGAAATAATGTGGTCATGGCATTAATTACACTGGCCTGGGCAGTAAGGAAAACTATGACAGTGTCCTGGCAAAGTGTCAAACCAGGAACTTCATCTGTACACATCAGAAACACCACTGCTTGGGCCAGCATGCTTCGTTCAAATTTTTCCATTAATCTTAAAATCTGTTTTTACAGTTCATTTACGCAATGAACACAAAACAGAAGTAGAATCAACTTACATGGAAGAATCTGAAGTGTTTCATTCAGAATCCATAAATGACTCAGTGATGCCTGATGCAGAAACTAACTACCTGGCAAAGACTCCTCTGCACAGTCAAAAGAAACATTCATTTCCTGAGCCAGTTCAGTTAAGTCAACACTTCCTCAACCCATTCTTTTAGCTCCATTATTACACTATTTATCCATTCATATTTCAGTTTCTGTCATGGCAAAGGTTTCTAAATTTGTACGCACTTCTTGTTTCTCACACACATCATATATATGTGTGTGTGTGTGTGTGTGTGTGTGTGTATATATATATATATGACCTTCCAGTATAATCACCTTGACTGTATTAGACAAGGAATCAAATTATCAGACATGAAGCCTCTTGACCTGGAATTAAGTGCCCAGAATACTCTGCAAAAGACATGGAATTTAAATTCCCACCCATTACTTTCCATGCTCTTTGCCGATGAGTCTCAGCATCACACCGTGCACAGATATAGTCGACTTTTGGCACCAAACAGTTAATTTTTCTCCGTTACTCTCTCCTATGTATAAATGTTGCTATTTTTTACACTTTGCTATCAAATATCTTTTTTGTTCTTCCCAAAGAGTGAAAGGACAAGTTTCATGTCCACACAAAACAGGCAGATTATGTCATAACATAGTACATCAACCTCTAATACATTCTATCTAGTAACATACCATGACTTAAGGGGCACTTCAAACAACTGTGCTGACTCTGTAAAACACAGTGCTGCCACTAGTGTAACAGGTAAAGTTGTCCCCATGCATACCATAAAGTTATACAACAGCAGTGCAAATAAAGTTCCACTTATTCTTAACCATGGCACTAGATGGAAGTGAGTGGTCACCATCATGACCCAGTTGCTTTACCCCCCAGGGAAAGAGCCCCAAGCACCCAATGGGTGGCCCCCACAGCCAGAGTGGAGGCTCTGGGAAAGAGAAAAGATCTTTTGTCCTTTCTTGAGCACTATCATGAGACCTCGGTTGTCGAGCCCACAGCATGGTCATGCTACTGACTATGGTATGCTGGTTCCCTGTTAAAATGGTGTCACAAAGATTTATAATGAATAAATCAATATCAAAATACAACCACATATCTGATCCACAGAATCACAAAAATTCTAGTCCTGACACTTCCTCAACTGTCCATGGCATTCATGATGCCACCAGGATCTCAATATAGGACTTTGATGGTGGTCAATCCTGAACTGAACAGAATCAGGAAGTAGTCAAGGCATGAACAAGCAAATATCTTGGCAATTAGCCTGGAGGCACTTAGCCAAACCATAAAAAACTTCAGCCATGAAAGCTAGTGATCAGCTGAGACTTTGAATAAGAGTTAATAACGTTGTGGCTACACACTACTAATCAGAATCTCCTGTATAGTAACTATCTTACTCTGTATGTTTTAACTACCATACACTGAATTACCACAGCTTTTACTACCACGGATTTCTAGGAACTACAGCTTTCCATAATAAAACTGAGACAGCAATTCAGATAATGTCAAGTGTGACCAAGTGTTCAGCTACCCTTCATAATAAATCTCCATGTCCACATTTCCTTCTGCACACATTCCTTGAAGTAGCCATGACAAGGTTCACCGTACAATGAAAAGCACAGGAGTCATTTGTAATTTCAAACTTACTACTGTTAAATGCAGAATTCAATAAACTTGTACTTCTAAAAGCACATAATACTGTTTACATAAGAACTGTGAAGTGGGTGTTTTAAAATATATGTAAAACTGAAAGTTGTCTTAAATTGAAATTCATTAAAAATGAGAATTTACTGTACATTCTTTATATTAAAATCAAACCTGGCAACACATATATCCTTGTATAAATGGTGCAATAAGGTATCCTAATCTATAAATAGTTTGTGTTGGGCAAGTTGCATTGTAGAGGATATGAGGAAGGATATCAGGTCGCGTGGCCCAATGCGATGCTCTAAAGTAAGATGACCTGCAAAGTCATCTGTCACCAAGTTTGGGTCTCCACCAGGCAAGGATGCACACACAGGGCAAACCTAGAAAGTGAGCCAAGCTTTTATTATTTTTTCAGCAATTACGATGAACAAAACAAATAGAGACCTCTACATGGGTGTTATTTGTAATATGGCTAGCAGCTTTCTGAAAGAACAATCATAAGTCTTGTTAATGCATTTTTACTGCTGTGATTTCACAAGTAATTTTTAATTTCCTTTTTCAGCTTGATAATTATTGCAGGCTCCAAACGGTGCCTTTGGAATATATATTTTGCCTGCCGTTCAGTCAACATGTAACAAGTGATCACTGCTCAGAAATCTTCTTTACCAAAATCTCTACCAGCAATACACCAACAAAACCTTCTAATAACATTGTCTGCTATGAACTCCACTGCCAAATCTATAGAGTTCACATAAATTTGTGAGTTCTCATGCTTTTGCAGCAACGCAGTTGACGTCTGCATTTGTTTGGGATGTGATGCAGTGCTACATATAAACAGAAGAGATCTCATTTGAACTTGTCAGCAGTAGCTTTAATGAGACAATTCAAAATGAGAACTCTGGCATATTAAATATTACAATCATAAAATCCTTCCGGCAATCACCAGCATCATGAAGTTAAAGAACTACATTTACTGTCTCCATCATCCATCTTCAACCCTGATGATGAAGACAAAAAACCTCTGATCACCAAAGAAGATTTTGGTGTATCTATTCAACATGAAAATTTCAGTTCCTACAACTTACAACTTCAAAAGATGTCTCTGAATGCTCTGATGTGACATGCTCTTGTAGGGTTGTTTCAGTAAACCCCATTTTGCCACAATATGGACACGTGAATGCTTGGGGTTGCTCAACAGTTAGTGCTTCTCCTCCATAATAGAGATCTATACAAAACAAGACACATTACTGTTACAAATTATGTTACTAAAATTAGGAAGCCTACCAAACTGAGTTCAGTTTTAGGATTTCTTTTTCCAAACCATCACCAGCCATCCGTGAATGTGCCTGTCTATCCTTTTGCAAACCATGTATCAAATTCTAGATCCTCAGTTTTCATAAAACTCAGTACCGAAACAACTGGACAACAACTTTTCTTGGTAACTGTTGACATGGATCAACAAAACCAACAAATTTGTCTTGCAAATTATAGCAGTAATTTACTTCACTGTGCAATATTGGTTTTGTAACTGAGAAGGTGTGTACTTACTGTGCCGTATGAACCAAATCTTTATACACATTCAGCTTCTTATTAGTCTTTAATCCTTTTGGCACTGAAATTAAATGCCCATGTTCTGCAGAAGGTCGGCATTTAAAACACAGGTGTGTAAGATCAGACATATTTATACAACATTTGACATATTGAGCACCACACTACACATTTTATACATGTAAGTCAAATGTTCAGCTGGACAGCAGCTAGGCAACTAGGGCAGTGATTATCTGGTCTCTGTTGCATACAAACATGGTTTTCCATTCTCAATGTTTCCATTCCAGTATTTCTCACAATCTAACTGGTTTTCAAATGCCATACAAAATACTGATCGCCAAGGTGACAATTCATATTTCTGTAGCAGATCACTGTGTTGATACTCATGTCACTTTTGTAGTGCTGTGAATTCTCACCATCACCGCTGAGTGCTGTGACATCCATAAGTGATAGCAATTTCCTTAAAGCTTGCATTTGACACAGCAGACATAGGACAGCAGGGGAAAAATATATCTCAACCATTAAAGTGGGGATACGGGTGACCACTATGCAGCACTGTAAAGGGGGTAGAGAAGGGCAAATGCTCTGCAGACACCAGTGTCCGCCATGATCAATGTGTTTAGACACAGGAAGTCTTGGGTCAAATCTTGTCTCAGAGTCACTCCTGACTGCAGTTTGATGGTTTTCCTTGGTTCTTACAGGCAAAAGCCAGAAAACTGCTTCCAGATAAGCCATGGCCACTTCTGTCCATATTCTTTACCAGTCATTTTTCAACAATCATCCTATTTGTCATTGCTATAATAATTTAGCAGTGCTGTTAAATATATTATAAATAAACAAGAAAATACGTGTCATTACAATCTTAACTATGTGAAGATAATGAAGATGTTTAAGTCATATATGATGTGTACAAGCTCAATCCAGAAGCCTGCATACTCTGTTAATGCAATCACAGGGTAGTTACATTTACAAATTGCTATAAATGTCTGTTCAACAAATGCACCACAAAACGATTAACAGATCAAATGCAGTAGGTCTATGGCACATACCAACTCTTACATCTCTAGAACTATTTTCTTAGCTTGACAGAATTACACAAAAAATTAAAATTGACTCCTTCCAAGATCTAAAAGTCAAGTAAGAGTATATAATCACATTAAACGTTTGTGTCACAAGCATGGGTCTAAATTTCTGTTTACAACAGCAACGTTCATACAAGCAACAAAATGAAGTAGGCTTTGGGGGAAGTTTACAGTCACTATATTAAATTCCCCACAACCGTGAAGTGTATCAAGAAACGTAACGGCAGTAACATCCTTCATAACTCATAAGACAGAAACATAAACATCACCACAAAAGTAGTGGTATAGCTCTACTTATCTGTAATCTTAGTGCTAGATAACAGGTGGATATTCAACACCATGCCCTGGCTGCTTTATCACTAAGACAAAAGGCGCAGCATCCACTGCATATGAAGCTGAGTGGGCACCAGTGCCAGATTGGACAGGCATTTTGAAAGAATATTTCTTGCCCCTACTGGGGTTCAAACCCTGGAACGTCTAGCCCTTAGCAAGTCAGACTAATGATGCAATGTTTGGAAAAAGTGACAGTCTGGGCAGCATCAATAACAGCAATCACTGTGACAACAGTGACTAAGATTTTGGGGAATTCTATGACCAGCAGCAAATTTAAAATGTGCTGGGATTTTACTAAGTAGAATTTGTGAATTTGAGCATCAAATGTGTGTGTAAAATATTCATTCCCTAAATTTTCCACTGTGTTTCTCGTGGTTCAATGCGTTTTATGGTCAAGGTAATATGGCATTCTAAGAATTCAACAAGAAACCACAAAAACAAACAAGAAATAACAAGAATATTTCATCCATATAATTAACTTCTCTTGTCTGAAGATGGCAGCAGAATGTCTATTGTCCCATCACAGAATAATATAATGTAAAAAAATATTCAGCATTCTGCAATCTATCAAGGCATAAAAACAATGGTTAAGGTTTACAAAGGACAGTAACAATGGAACTTAGACCTCCAAATATGTACAGATAGGAACTTCAAAAACCGCATGCCAAACATAACTATTACACTTACCAAAATCAGACCTTGTAAGGATGCACTGCATTGGATGTTCTGTTGTATGACGCGTAGTTGTAGCTCCCGCTTCATAGCATGTTGCACACAAGTCATAATCATAGCATATGAGGCACTTATAGCGCCGGCCACGGAAGTTTCCTTTCAAACATGAATCACAGCTAACACCTAGATCAGACGAGCACAACGTTACATTTACAAACGTACATACACTTTTGGAGAACAAAAATTCTAACAGTACACAACTGACATACTATATCTGCCTCTGAAACACAGTAACACAAATTTGATGCCAATATGCATCAACTGAGAAAATAACATTTTAAAAATGCTGTATAATATTTTCATAAAAACAGCATACCTTATCCCTTCAACAGTGACATACAGTTAAGCACATACAAAACCAATTACATGTGATTTCTCAAACCATGCACATACATGTATACCGATATTCTCCATGACAGCACCCATCTGAGACAACCTGGTGCATGAGCGAAGACTTGGCCTGGATTCTTACTAAACTAACCTGTTCAATGCAAAAATATGAAATACGCTTTGTGTAAAGTGAAAATTGTAACATAGAAACAAAATCATGGTTGCTCCAAATGGATTGTGCCACCGACAGCAAACCTGGAAAAATATATCAGCAACCCACACAGAAAACTTCAAGATTAAGAATGCTGAATTTCTCAGAAGTTTCATATGGGACAATTTGCAGACCCAGGGATAAGTTACAGAACAAAAATATCATGTCTGACAGCTAACTGCTACGTACATCCCTCTACAGTGAATTACACCTGCATGGAGAGCTGTGGATACCAACACCAACCAAATTAAAAATGCAGTCACTATTACTATCATGTTGGGCAGCACAAGTTGTAGAACATAAAAGGTAACTGATTGTGTTCACAGTTGCCAAAACACACAACTTGGCTCAAGCAGTAAGGCTTCTGACATAGAGCTGAGAGGTACTTGGACTGAATGTCTGCTACAACACCACATTCACAAATCACACCACCATCTGTTGCTGTGTAGTTTACAATTTACATAGCTCCATTAAATATATCACAAATATATGCAACCTATCAATGAAGCCAATAGTATAAATTCTGTTATTAAGCACCTACAAATCACACTCAAAGTCAGTCATCAGTTATGCACAAAAATGTCTATATATTAATTTATAAACTTAATATCAAACTTTTTTCATGCAATGAGTAATATACAGATAAGAATTATTCCAACTTATTGCAATGTTATATAATATTAACCAAACATGACCACTGTGTGAACTTCCAGAAAATGGCTACATATGTTCGCCAAAACATGTTGGAGTAACTTGTATATGGTATAAACTGTGCTATAAGTTGTAATATATTTTAAGTTTATATATACATATATATATATATATGTATATATTTATAATCTCTATTAATATAGCTATCCCATCTATGAATGAAATCCAACAGTAATTAATATACTGTACATAAAGACAAAACGAATGATTTGTGTCCTCTTTTAGTTCATGTTCCAGTTGCCATACAAAACAGCAGCCATTTGCTGCAAAGAAAGTCATGATTAAACTAGACGTCAAATGATGGCCTTTGGATTCTTACACCATGTATATAATGGGTATGTCCTAAAATTTGAAGAAACTTGCTGCCTCCATTTTCCGGGTGACCAAATTTGGATCAGGTGTTTGCTAAAGTAAGTGGGAGAAGGTAATATGTCAAATGCATGGGCAAGTTTCAATGATTTTGCCAATCAGAGCTACAGAGAGAGAGAAGAGGGGATGGGTCTTGCACTGAAAGAGTAGGAGCAGGGAGTTCATCTTGGTGCAAAAACCATGCACTTCTTTCTCCACTCTAGTCTTGATTGGCCAGTATCCTTCAAACCTTCCTATATAACAGACCTATTCCCTCCATCCAATCACTTAATCATCCACCTGAACAAAATTCAGCCACTGTGAAGATGGTGACAGCAAGCTACCCTGAAATGTCAGAACAAACCTATTATGCTACATGGTGCCAGAATCCAAAATATTATAATGTGAGCAACACAAATGGTGAACATCTGAAACCCTCTATCAGTTAGAGAAGTTGATGAGAAATTTAAAATAAGGAAATATAGTGACACACTATTAGAAGCCAGATCAGGGCTGGAAGCAGACACAGAGAGAACTCAGTACACGATCATGTCTGATCAACAGAATGCAGACAAGGTCACAATATACATATGATGAATTAAAAAAAAAAAAAAGACTGTGCTTGTTCCAATATCCAAAAACCATAACAAATAAAAATTTCAGGAATGAAATTCATGCTACCATTTCCTTCAGAAGTTCATTTGTTCCATCTTCGATATACAGATAAACAAAATAATGCAATTTTTTCTGTTGTTGTATATGAGTGTGAAACTTGGTATATTACATTAAAGAGATGACACTTTCTGTGGGCATTGGAAGAAGCTGCTGAACAGAATATGTGCATCCAAGGAAGAGGAAATAACAGGCTGGTGAAGAAACTGCTCAATGTGGAGCTTCTTATTTGTACTCTTTAATACTTAGTTAAATAATAGTATGGGACGAGACCATAAAAGTAGTGTGGGTCTTGTAGACATGGGATGTTTTGGCATGCAATGGATCATCTGGCTCAGGACATGATAAGTGGCAGGCTCTTGTGAAAACAACAATGAACCATCAGGTTGTGTAAAAGGCAGACAATATAAGGAGTTATTCAAGAATGACTCTAATCCATGGAGTAAGTGAAGCTGACAAGTCCTATGCCAATTTCCTGTATTTTCACAGATGAGAAAGGAACATTTCCTGAAAAATCCATTCCCGTATTCAAAAGATACTTCTGAAGTTTCCTCAACAGCCTACTGAAATTAATTTTCAGATGGCAAAAAAATCAAATGAAAACTACATACACATTTTTACTGAATATTTAGTGTGCACCATGTAATTTCAAGGCTAAAATGTTGGCAAACCTATGGACAAAAATTTTGCCTGCTAGACATTTCTCCACAAAAGAAACTACATCTAATCATGCATTTGTAATTGCTGGGTACCAGCGTAGCTAGCATCACTAACATACAAGACATGAGACAAGCCTACTGTCCCACATACAATATGTATACAAGCTATCATTTTTTTATTTGACATCAGGGAAAAAATAAAGGACACCTAAATAGAGTTGTTAGTCCTAATTTTTCACTTACTGTAGATGAGCAGACGAATGTGTTTATAGAGCCCTGAATAACATGCCACATTTCTAGCAATATATTTAAATATTTAAACATTCTGTAATATTCATGCCTGAAGCATTTCTGGCCTAACTTCACAATACAGCCAAATTCGTCCGTGGGTGGGTTAATACTTGTAAATAAAACTAAAATTTCATGATTTGTTAGGGGGATCGGGTATGATTGAATAAATATGTGAAATGTAACTGCCAATTTTAAATAAAGCACTGTATAAGAAACAGATATACCTGACCACTGGACTGTATAGTTGTGCTGCATTTCATGTGAAATTGTATGCAAATTTATATTGCTAAGATCAAAAATTTATTTAAAAAAAAGATACTCTATTGTTGATGGCAACTCCAACCTTTGTACTGGGTAAAGGTGGTTTCACACTAAAATGCAAAAACCGAGAAAATGTCTGCAGTGTTGCACTACAATCATAAAATTGCATATTTTAATCCTCTGAAACTGACATACAATTAAGCACACAAAAAGTATACACGATTTCCCAAACCTTGTACAGAAATGGCCATTTTCCTTCACTTCCAAGTATCCTTACAACATATGGCGCTCTTTATAAACACTTGTGTTCTTCACAAATGTAGTCGTTCGTTGATCAACGTTACATACGACTTATTAATCTTGGACTTAAGGAATTCCACAAGATATGGCCTAATGGGTATAAGCTACCTTGATGCCTCCCTACTTTTTATAACGTTCTTCGTACTGGCTTCAACACGTACTCGCAGTCGGTTTAATACTTGCACATACTTTGTCACTATCAAAATTATTAGCTGTTCAACTTCTGAACACAATTACAACCACAATTCAAGGGATAAATCTCGGTGGAAGTGTAGCCTAATCCCAGGCAAGAACGTAGCCTATTCTCTGACCTGTAATAGGGCATCACTCACCTTCATGTCGAGACATTTCAGAGAGTACGTGGAACTCCCGAATTTATTATTGTTTCTGTTGTTCTCACCAAATTCTCTAGTATCGATATATGGGAATGATGTTCAATTATTTCGCTCAATACATTCTCATTGAAGAAAATTTTTCACTACACTTCTATCTCAAACCTAACCCAACTAGGCCATAATGACGTCACAGATTCTGCTTTTCCCAACATTCCTCGCAAATATCAAGTAGACATGGCTGCTATGCTAGGTCGTGTATTTATTTACGGAGGAAGAGGTGCGTTGGGCGCTGCGTGTGTTTCACACTTTAAAGCGCAAAATTGGGTACGTATGAAATACAGGTTTTTTTTATGAAATGCCCACTACAAAAGCACAAGTTTATATGTGCGACAGAAAAGTACAGAAACATGACTGGTGAAAGTCTTCGGGATTGATATTCGTTCCTCTTTCTCGTCTTCGGGCTGTATAAAGAAGCGGAACTTGTTGAGACTTAGGAGGGTACATGAAAAACATTATATGATTTGTGACACTTCATTTAAGATATATTTTGTCTTCAAACATTATGTCTGGGTATCAGGAATCTAACGGAAACCGGCAGATACTAGAGTGGCGAAGAGGATTGCACAACAGCTGTGAATGGTGTGTTGCTATGCCCAAGATACTTGCGAATCAGTCGTTTTGATACTTCTGGGCCATGTAGTAGACGGTTTATCCAGTATGACTAAAATGTATGATTGTGTAATATATACAGTGGGCGATTGCAACTGAAGTATATAAAGAAATAGTCATTGTAAAATTAATTGTGACAAATGTTAAGTGGTCCGGGCTTTGAACCCCGGTGGGTGTGAGATTTTCCGTACCCTTCCAGACAGACCTCGAGGCCCACCCACATCTGAGTACCGGGGATTTTTCCGGGGGTAAAGCGGCCGGCCGGGGCGTGGCATTGACTACCCACCATTGCATATTGCAATGCTGAGGTATATCTATACTTCTTCCTCCTTTCTGTGCCTTCATGGCATGTTATAATGTGTCCTTTAGCTTTTTTACCTGTATAATATCTCCATAGTGTATACTTGAGTTCAGATAAAATGCATTTACATAAGCTCAAACCATGTTATGTCTTAAAACCAATTTTCAGTAGTACGGTTACATGTAAGTGAACTGCGATAGTGATGTCTTAGTAGTGACTTGGCTGTGGCTTGGTCATCCAAAGAATTGTTTCAGTCTTGGCAGGGACAAAAGAGTTCTCTGTCCTACAAAATGCCCAGGCCCACTCTGGGGCTTGACCACCCTCCTGTGGTTGCCAGGGGCTTTGGTGCAGGAGTGAAGTTTAGACTGTATACGTAGTTTTGGAATAATAGGATGATCAGATGAAAATTTAAAAGAAGTGGAAGGAAGCATTCCTGATGTGATTTGAGATATAGTACTGCCATGTGCCTGGAAGGGCTGAGAAAAACTATGAAAACCCTGAACCACTCTGCAGGCCTGGATTTCAATTCATGGCCTCCCAAATCCATTGTAGGAGCACTGTCCATTCAGATACATCTGATTTTACCTCTTAATTTATATGATGAGCATTATTTGCACATCACACACTATTTTCTTTGTACATGGGATGTAAAACGCATAACAACTTTCAGTTTAAAATATTACATTTTTCTTCTTTTAGTGGGTGGCTTCAATTGATCTTAAAGCAAATGATCAAGCTGATGCAAACATACTGGTCAAGGTCGATGATAACTGGGCTGAACAGGTATGTAGAACATTTGTATTGTGAGAACTGTCAAGTGAAATGTTGACTGCATATATCAACTCTGTGATTTTTATCATCCTAGTTTTTATTTCATACAGCATTTTACTTTCAAGTATGTCATGCATCATAAAAATTTCATATGCTTTTAATTTGCCATTCTCTTTTCTTAATATGCTTATTTAATTTTTTTTATTGCAAGAGAAATTCCATTGCAGATTTATCACATATTTTACTGTTTTCCTTTTTTTCAGCATCAGTTGCATTAAGTCCAGTCTTATGTTTTCTTCATAAAAAATGAAGTGTGGGCCATTGACACTTTCCTGTTTAATTCTTTCACATCCCCAATTAATTTGGAATGACAAGACATTGTTCATCATTCTCAGATGAAAATACCATATAATAGTCCTCCAGCACTGTACTTACTAAAAGCTTTAGTAGTTCAGGGCTGGTAACTTGATGTACTCTTACCTAACCCAGAACCTTTCTTATTTAGTGCATTGCCTGTTGAATTTTTTAAAATTAAACATGCCCGTTCTGATATACTGGCAGATTCAGTGACTACGTTGGTTTGTCTAAATTGTAATGTCAGGACACCAGCCTTTATGACTGGGAATTTATCTTCCCACATTCTTTTTGGATAAAGGCTTGCAGTATGACACAGCTGCTTTCTGTAGCCCTTATGTAGTGTTTAACATATTTTAATATCCAATTTGTCTGCTTCAGGAAGCAAATGTAGTGACACAGGTTGGCTCTTTATTGAGTGGAGAAAAAGTTGATGCTGTTATCTGTGTTGCTGGAGGATGGGCTGGTGGAAATGCTGCATCAAAAGGTGATAATGAGTTTTTAATATTGAACATATTCCATGCAGTAATCATATTATATGTATTTAAAACCAACTACTGCAAAGGTTAACATTTTAACATGTGTAGTTGTTTGGTATTACATAATATACAATGTGATTAGCCTGTTTAATTGAACTGCTTGTGAGTTTTCACTAAGTAGGACAAACTGAAAACATTTCAGAGCTGGTAAAGAATGCTGACTTGATGTGGCGACAGAGTGTTTGGAGCTCCACCATTGCCGCTAAAATTGCAGCACAGTTTTTGAAGGAGGGAGGGTTATTGTCCCTTCCAGGTGCTAAGCCAGCACTTGGACCAACTCCAGGTAAAATCAAACTTTCACACCTAACTGATGAAAGATGTGTATTTTACAGGATTCTCTACTGACAAAGGATACACATTTGTGCCAATGGGATTTTTTTTTGTATGTGACCCACTTTCTAGCCATAAGTTATCACCTATGAGTAACTTATACTGTTCTTCCTGATGCAACATTTTTCCACTGATTTAAATGTGTCATTCAGTTCGTAAATGTCTCAATGTTTATTACATAACTCGTACCAAGAAACATATTTACACAAGGAGTACAAACACATTTTAATCTGCATCATGTTATCTGACCACTCACAAAAGAGTAGTTTGGGAATGTGGTTAATTCATTTTTGTACGCACTTTGAACAGTTTTAACAACACTGCCACACATTTATGGCAGCATACTGCCTTGCCATTGGGAGTACTGGTGGTGATTTATGGTCTTATGTTTGTTCTCATGCAGACTGCTGTTGCCCCATGTCCATAACAGGTTACAGTTTCTGACAAACTAACTCCAAATGGTCAGAAAACCCAGCGAAATCTTGTTTGTTATAAGGTTAATCTACTTTCAGTTAAGAGGAAAAAATGTTACATCCAGCATCTGTCACATATCACAGCAGAGGATCCATGGATCAGTGTTTAAAAGTTGGGCACAAGAATGGTAGAAAAGTTGCCAATGATACAAGTATGCAGTGATGCAGGAAACTTATTATGTATTGGGAATGAACAAGTTGGCTCAAGTGGGAACACTTTTGATTCCTATTTGTCATATTTCTTACTAGAATTATTTTTATTTTATTCTCGCTTTAAACTATCCTCCCCACCACCACCACCACCACCAGTACTGGTCCAACAGACTCCACACTCCGTTGTGTCCCCATTGATGCTGCATGGTGTTAGAGCATCAGTAATGCAGCACCACTCTGTGGTCACCCATCCATTCCCTGATAATGTAAATATGATGTTTCTCCCAATATGGCCATACTAAACTTCATTGCATCTGCTTCACTAACTTCAGGTATGATTGGGTATGGAATGGCAAAAGCAGCTGTGCATCAGCTCACCAAGTCCCTTGCTGCAGAGAACAGTGGACTGCCACCCAATTCACTGTCAGTTGCAATTGTACCAGTGACCCTTGACACACCAATGAATCGGAAGTGGATGCCAAACGCAGACTTCTCAACATGGACACCACTTGAATTTGTAGCAGAGTAAGTGTACAATAGAAGTGATAACTGACAAAAACAAAATCTGTGGTTATACCTGCAGCCTTTAATAAGGATTATTTTTCATACCAACATTTTAGTAGTGTTGGTTTTTCATCTTCTCACTTCTTTACAGGGGCATGTATGTAGATCAGCATTGATATTCTATACATCTGAATATTGTAGAATTTGGATCCTGGCAAAGTGCAGTATAGGGATCAGTGGTGTGATAGTGACACTGTTCCCTTAAGTCTATCCATACTTAAGCTTTGTTTCAAACTTTCTTAGTTACTTTGTGTCATGCTGATTTATGGAAATTCCCAAAGTTCATTTTCCCGGTAGTTACAAAGGACACTAGTATCTGATAGTCTTGTGGTTGTGCCTTTTTATGCCAAGGAGTTAATTTAGTACAGAACATGTGCTGCTACCTTTGGATTTAGTGAAAGTTGTATTCATATCAGATGGCGAATGAACATGCCCATCTTCTGACATATACAAGATGCATGTGAGAAAAGGATCCACAGTTGTGCCCACCCTATATTCACAAGAGTGTGTGTTGCCAGCAGGACCTGAACATTATATAGGGCACTTGTAGACCAGATGAAGTGTGATACCTTGATCAGTATAGTAACTTGCTACAGGCTGGGTGCCAAACAAGGCAGAAATTTCACTTTGGCCATATATCCAGACTGGCTATACAGCTCATCCAGCATCCTGTCCAGTAGTGACTTGGGGCTTAAGCTTATGCTTGGGCATGAAGGTGACCATTCAGCTGCTGGTGTAGGTTAAGAATGCATGAAATTGTACCACTGCCACGTGTATATCTTCATGGTTTGATGCTTAATTGTTATGCACAGGGAAATGGCGCATATTATGTGTTCTTTACAGTGTGTATTGTCCTGTAAATTACTTCATACTGAATGATGTTATATGCATTTTGAAGTTCATGCATTACTTTCAGATTATTTCATCGATGGAGCAGAGGAGAAGAACGCCCCCCAAATGGAAGCCTAGTACATCTAGTAACAAAGAATTACACCACAGAACTGTTGCTAGTCTAATGGCAATGAAGGCTTCAAGTTTTAAAAGTTTCTGGTGCTGAATCAACTGTGTTGGGGCCAAGAGCATGCAAGGAATCTCCATATATATTATATGTATATATGATTTGTTCATAAATGCTTCAGTAACTTTGTATTGTATTTAATGGTACTTGGGAAGCCTTTTCATATGCAGTGACTGGCTCGCATGTGTTTAGCTAATAGTTCCTTTGAAAATACTCCAAAATGAAATGTTAGTGTAATGTATTATTCACCATGGTCTACTGTAATTATTACAAAAGTAACAGTATAGTGCTTATATCAGTTATATACATTCCAGAGGCACTCACCCACCCCAAATGGGAACTTGAAAAAATCATTTTGTAGACACGATATCAGATGTTTTAAATGATTTACCCTTCAGCTATACCAGTGACTGAAATTGATGAATACTACATCTCGATTTTGAAAAACAAAATGAAAAACACAGGAAGTCTTAGATGAAAAAGAAAATTGAAGAAGATTGGACCTTTCGATTTAAAGTACATGCATGAGTATTGGAACATGCAGCTGCCTTACCATGTTACATTTATGATATGATTTTAATAACATAATTGTTAAATGTGCATAGCTTCAGGATCACCTCCTCCCCAGTCAATGAAAAATTCTGGGTGTGTGCCTGACATTCCATGACAAATCCTCTGTGAGAATGTAAATTACAGTATGTGAGTTTATTTTTTAGTGTTACCTGTATGCTATTTGTTAACGCTTTTATCAGTTACATTTGAACTTGCCCCTGTGTTCTGAATATAGCCCATTTTTATACCATTTAATTAAGAACAGTAATCAATGTTGTGACTGATTTTACATGAAAGATGTTAGTTCTGCATATTCCACAAGATCCATCCTCGTCATATTTGTCTTGTAACTGGAAAATCAGGATTTGTTCTAACACCAGTACATATTTAAACCTGAAAATGTTTAGTTGTGAAGGACTGTGGGATGGATGCAGTGTTTATTATGGTTACATGATGTTGAATTGTCAAAGAAACGAGAGAGATTAATCTTATATTTATTGGACCATGCATCATTGTAATAGTTGAAAAAAAAGACCAACTTGATGTCTACTTGCTATTTTTATTTCACTTCTTATGCGCTCAACATGTTTCAGACATTAATATATCCACCATCAGGAGTTTACGACTATTCTGTTGTATGTGGTAATTCATCAGAATAGTCTTATGCTCCTGATGATGGATATATTAATGTCCGAAACATGTTGAGTGCATAAGAAGTGAAATAAAAATAGCAAGTGAGAGAGATTAAGTTGACTGCACAATTGAATATTTTGAATAGCATTAACATAAAATATATGTATGTTGGACAGTTAACTGCAAGGTGAAATATATTTTTGTGTGCAGGTGTTGAACATCAAATGTTGTTGCATTATAAGAAATTATGACATAACCTTAATTCTTGTAACCATCACATGAACTCCCACATTTTCTTTACCCACAATAATGTAAAATTTTTATATACAATAACCAGTTATTTACACATATGGATTCCAGTTGCTTCCATCTTCTGGCTGTAATCCATTTGTCACTAACAGAATTATGTCAACAATCCACCAAATTCCAACACCACCTAAAGTCAAAAGTTTTCCAACAGCTGTTCCTGTCTGTCCCAGGCAAAATCTGTCCATTCCTAAGAAACCTAATAATATGCTGTAGATGAGGGTCGTAGCAAAATAGTGGCCACTGTACCTGTAACAATAATATTCAGCAGAAAGAGATTTACATATCTGTACAAAGTTCTATTGTGGTAGTAAGTTTTATAGGCCCTTGGTGCCAGAGTATGGCAATCAACCAAAGATACTTACCTGATACATGGAAAACCATCCCGCCCAAAAGTTCTGTTACCATCACATTCAATGTCTGGCAGTACTGTGCAGTTCTTCTTTCCCCTTTCAACATCTTCATACCTATACCCGCCAAACTAGGAAAAGAAATATTGACAAACAAACAGCACATTACCATAAACATTGCAACGTTATCACAAAAGTTTGTACATAAAATCTGGTTAAAATTACATTGGAAAAAGAAAATGAGGGGGGGGGGGAGATAGCCATTTCTGTCACCACAGAATTATGGAGGATCTTCCAACAGACTCTTAACTTGCAATTACAAAACATTCATCTCTCACCATTTACAGCAGTACACATACAAATTCACTGTTACAGATACACTCTGTGTTAGCTTTATTTTTCCCTTCCTCTTTAATTACAGGCAGTCCTTGTTTAACTTCACCCCAAACAACACTATTTCACTTTAACAGTGGTAAACTTCAGTGACCAACAATCTGATGAAAAGTGGCCAGTTTCTGGAACATTGTACTTTAATCTTGCCAGGAAAAAATGCACCATTATATATTGTTTCCCTTTATACTGTGACTTTTGGGTACTTAACCCCTACAAAGAAAGACTCACCATATTTAACAGCCAAAAATTTGGCTTCATTGAGTAATAAAATTAACAGAGACATGACAAGAGAATGTGTTAAAGTATGGAAAGGAATAATTTCATAGTCCACAGCCTGCAGCATAACAGTGATGAATACAACACTATGAGCTACTTTACCTTAACACATCCATAACCATCTTCAGCTTCTTTTGCTGTTTTATTACCCTTATGATCTATTAAATCATCACAATCCAGAAATTCCAGTGGTCTGTAAAAGAAGTAAGACAGCAAGGTTCACAAGACCTAATAACAACAAACCTAGGAAATCATTCGTATAGAAGGGGCTGGTTAGTATGACATGACAAACTACAGCCATAAAGTAGAGCACCTTCTGTGTTTATATATAGTTGTCCTGCTAACATACTGTGTCATAGGTCTTTAACTTCAAGACTGGTTGGGTAGTACAGGTTCTTCTGTACACCACCCTGTCTCACCTCTGGGAACCCATGTTAAGCTGCAAGTCCCCTTTGCTGACCAATTATCTTGATTCAAATCAGTGGAAGAAAACAGACTCTTGCTCTATTGGCCTGCTGAACTTACAAGTAGATTTTCTAAACTTTGCCTGGTGTGCAGAAGACAGAAATGGTACACAATAAGACTCTTGTGCTTTGTAGTGAGGAGAAGGCATGGAGGCATGAACACTTGCAGCAGGACGCACATTGCTACTAGTGTCTACAGTGCAGAAGGAACATCAGCAAAAACTTGCCAGCTGTCACTTGTTACCTAGTCACCATCTGTACCACTTCTGATACCAAAAATATGCTATGAAACATCCAATTATTATTACAGGGTAACCTATTTTTATGGTGTGGTATTTAGTATTAAATACACGATCACTTTCAGCACCTATCTGTAGAAGCAACTGTTTTGTAGAATTTACTCACTTGTATCCTTAAATTTTATCAAATTTCTCAAAAATACTTGAACACCAGACTAGCAGAACATTGTTAACACCATCTAAATAAATTCAACAAAAATACATTAAAATTCAATAAATACTGATGAGCACCACACTTCACCAGTTGTACACATCTAAGAACAAAAAACTGGGTACATGGTGCTGTATATCACTTGTCCTCACACAGAAAAAAAAATGCACTACAGTAGAAACTGAAGTAACAAATAATTACTGCATAATAAGCTCTTGGGTTTCCACAGACCCATTAATTAAATAATGTATTTTGAATTTCTGAACTGCGTGGTAATTAAATGTTCTGACATTTTCGAAGAACAAATGTGTCCATTAAGTACGACGGTTGGAGGGTGTTTGGCCTATCACATCTACAGAAAGGTGGGATGACAGAATAGGATTGTTTGGGGTCAATGGAAATGGTAGAGCCCGGAAACGGGGCCGTTCTGCAAAATTGCTTCTCCCATTATGTATACACAGTGGAATCCATTAAATTACCTTCAGGGTTAGGTGTACCCTGAAGATGGAGGCAGCAGGTTTCTCCAAAACACTGCCACCTACTTATCAAACTTTTCCACCTTCCATAAACGCTAAATAAAACACAAAACCTGTACATCGCTGTACTTCCTGTAAGAACTTTAACCTTCATATTTACCGTCCCGAGACGGTTCGGTACGCATACTTACAAAAAATAACACTTCACGTAAGGTCCATTCGGGACGTACGAACGTTCTCCAGAGTTTGACATAGACATACAACACTGAATGAGAAGTAAAACTGCTGAAAGTGTTATACACATAGCTGCTTTTGCTCCATTACATTACCACACTTCTTATGTGTCGACTCCATACTTCAGAGATGATGGATTGCAACGTCACCGATAATAGCGACCCTAACGTTGCCGGCTTACCCACTCTGTCCCAAAGACATCAGTCATACACGTGCGTATCCCAGTGCCCACATGGGGGTACTAGATGATCTGTGCTAACGTGGCATGACTACCATGACATGGCTGTCGCTAAAACTCCCACGTATTTTTCCCCCTTTATTACTGCCCCCCCCCCCCAGGCAAAATGATGAATGCATATGCAACTTTGAACTTCATTCTTGTCATACACTGTTTTCCAGCACTGGGTGGTTGTTGCCCAGCATCTGAAGAATGTATCATATCCTCAACTCTAAGGTTTGGACATCTGATGATGAATTTGTCAATTTTCATCCTGTACACCCGCTTAGTAGCAAAACCTGTTGCATACACTGAAGATCCATGCTCCTGACATATGTGGTTGTTCCTGTAAATGCAAAAAAGATGTCTCACACATGCTTCCATGTGCACAGAGTTACATAGCTGACACCAAGGACTACATGTCATCTATCAATGCATGTAACAGTACAGATAAACTTCAGTGTGTGTAGTTTGTTCTCACAGTATAATTAATATAATTTCAACTTCATATTTTGTGTTGACACATAAATTTGTAGGAACTGTGGATGCTGAGAGAAACTGTACCTGGCAGATATTGGGTGGTATGATGTCACCTACTTCTCAAATTTGTATTTCATTGATGTGGTAACTGTGGCACATAATGGCTGAATTGTGTCATCTATAAATCTATCTACCAATCCAGAAATTCTAACAATGTAAATGGTTCCTAGTTTGCATTCTTATGGTCCTAATAAAACTGCTCTTTAACATCTTATCTTGTTCACTGCTTATGCATTTCCTTAGTCCTTCAGTAATCATTAAATTTATGTTGCAGACTAATCAATGTGTCTCTACCAACCCCACATTTCCGTGCATCCACAGATCCTGTGGACATGTTCCTGTTCCTAGTTACTACACCTATGTCACTCACAAGCAGGTGTACTGCTATAGGTAAACACTATGGGACCTGTTTCAGTCTTACAAGACATGCAAATCATGCAAGTGAATAATATATGCAATTACATGTTACAGCTGCAATCGAGATGATATTTTATGGGATGTTACACGGTGTGGATTGGTATTTAATTAAGGAAGTTTCAAGACAACCTATTAGTCCAGTCTTCTAGGTGCAATCAGCCCTTATTACCAATGTTTCGGGACATGTCCCATTTTCAAGGGTCAAACTGCTTGACCCTTGCAGATGGGACCCATAAGTTGTCCCAAATCATAAGGTCAGCAAATGAATCAATGCAATGACAGGAGGAGAGGGCTTCAAAAAACAATAAGTCTGAAAAAGTTCACCATTAAGAATAAATTATGACCAGAACTACTGGAGTTATGTAAAGGTGAGGTGAACCTCACCCCTAGCACCATACCAATAAGATGTAAAGAACAAGGGGGTTTCAAAAAACAATACGTCCAAAAAAGTTCACCCTTTAGAATGAATTATGACCAGAACTACAGAGTTATGTAAAGATGAGGTGAACCCCAAGCTTAGCATCATACCATTAAGATGCAAAGGAGGACAGGGCTTCAAAAACAACAAACCTGAAAAAGTTCACCCTTACGAATAAATTATGACCAGAACTACTGAGTTACGTAAAGGTGAGGTGAACCTCATGCTTAGCACCACACCATTAAGATGTAAAGGAGGAAAGATGCAAAGTTTCATACAATCTTAATCTTGGCACTGACTGGAACTGAGGTTTCAAAAACCTGTAACACACATTAATATCATACAAGCTGTATTTATTGTATTGTACTGATATGCCACCAGGTTACCAAGCTTTATTTAGCACCATTCAAACAGGTACGATGTGAAAGTTACCGCATTTAAAAAAGGGGAGGGGGGCCTAACATCTCCAACACCTCAAAAATGTTACCCCTCAGTTCAGAAGTAAAAGAAACACATAAGGATTATGCTGCCCCTACATGTTTTGGCATCATTTACATCATCTATGCAATAATTTTATGTGTCAGACATGCATTAATTGGTGTTATGAATGAATGATTATATCATAATTCACAGAATTAACAGTGTCAAATCCTAAGAATCAGTTCCATTTCTTGGAAATTATTTTTTTATTAATAGCAATAGGTTTAATGTGTGTTGAAAAATACATAAGTCCTATTTACTAAGCTGTTTGGTAATATGTTTTAGAAAAATGGACAGCAACAGAGAAAGGTAGGAAGGAGGCGCACATATTATGTTTGGTTTGTATAAGCATGTCATATACCACACACACCCGAAACTTTAAATCTAAACTGAAAATGACCAGTTTAAAACAAAAGTAACAGCTGGAACATGACAAGGAAAATATGACTGTTGTTGGTATTACTATTACTACGGTTGTCAATTACCACTAATCACAGCCACACATTTTAGCTATAAAGATGATGCCCAATACTTCGTTTTATAGCAGAAAGCAATATCAAGGGTCCTTTCTTTTCTTCCATCACTCTTTTGTACAATTCATCCAAAACTGTGTTATCAGAATGAACTATTTCAATACTAGCTATAAATTTTTTGCGTCCCTTTCCCTTTACATATACAGTAAAATTTGTGATTTCTGCCACCTACAGGGCTGGATTACTTTAATGTTCTGGATATCAGATTATACGTAATGTGCATTTTGGTGTTCACAGCAACATCAATGACAGACCTAGCCATTTCCCACTACACTTCAGATTCCCTTTTCATCACTATTTACATAACATTGAGTACATATAACCTTAAAAAAAACAATACTTAATGGCCAAACTCTTGGAATTGGAGGTGGATGCTACTAGTTAATGGAACAGCGAAATGTAGTTGCCCTCTTGGTCAAATTCCAGTAACTAAAAACCAAAATCAGCAATTTGTGCAAATTACATCATAAACAGGAATCTCCTCTAAGTGTTAACCCATACTACAAACAGATAATCAAGCAACTGTTAGTACATGTAAAAATAAACTCATAATAACTTTACCATGTGTTCCAACATAAACACTACTTTCAATAAGTACACATTTTATTGCATAAACACAGCACCTATGCATCAGATTCTAGCATGACAAAGAAAAATACACCTCAAATAATAATTTCATAAGCCTGCACCAACTGCCACACATTATGTGAAACCAATGATAATGCAAGTAATGAAAGAATAACTGATGGCTTACAGCCTTTAATTTAACTCAGTGGTAGTCATTCTGGTGACTAAAATGAATTGTGAAACCAGAGGAATGAACAGCCACAGGAAATGTGACGACTTTAAGACACTTACTCCAGTAATGACTTCTTGAAAGGTTCGACATAGGTCACTACAGTATTTGTCTGAACATTTTGAAACCACAAAACACAAACATGTGACGCACTAGAATGAATCATACAATATTCCATCACAAAGCTTCATATTGAAGTTCTCCAACAGAAGAGCTTTTATTCAAGAAAAGGTCCATCAGCTTTTGTAACACAAAAAGGCATTTCTGCTACCTTCTGTTCTTGCAAAAATGCAGTCTTAATATAATTATCTTACAGAAGAAATTTTACACATGCTGCATCAAAATATCTTCACATCTACTTTCTCGATTCCTTCCACTGCATACATATACATAAAACATATCTAATAAGTACATTATCTTAAATTATATACACAAATTCATAACTTAAGGGAAGAACCATTTCTTCTCAGCACAAACAAATATTTTTTGCTTACACAGTAATTAACAGAAACAAGTTGTATACGATTCATTGAAAAATGCGTAAAAGCTGTGACAGAGTTAAGATCATGCATTCATATAACTGAAGCTATTCAGAATAAAACAGAATTAACAGCAGTTCTTCCAAAATATAGTACAATGCTTTATGCATAACTAACTCATGAATATCATGCAGAGATGGAAACACTAGTGCATGCAGGCTTGTGACGAAGAAATAGAAATGAAATAACCCATATATCTTCCTTTAGTCTCTGTGGAGTATACAGCAGAATAGAAATTGCAATGTTAACTTCATTTCAACATTCACAGAATCATTAGTTGAATTTAAATTTCCATTTTATTGAATTTACACGTTTTAAAAACATTAATATTTAACAGTCTCAAGTACAATATTAAACACAGTACATGAAATAATCTGACCTTTCAAAACAATTAAATTTAAACAATAAACATACCACTGTAATTACAATTACACCAATTGCAGTTGTCCATACTGGCTTCCACACATTTCTTAATCATTGTCTGCTGTTATATTAATTAAATCTGATTATACTGAAATAAGACCAACTATAACACCAGCTATTTTATAAAAACTGTACTTAAACATGAGTATCAATCAAACAAACTGCTTCATTGCAGTGTCTAATTCATTGTAAAATCCATGTGTGATTAATGTTTATTTTAATTCCTGTTTATCTTCTCTGCCTTACAATGCCTTTCAACCACATGTTGCATTTTATTTTCATCAATTTATTAACTGTACTCAGCACTTTCTAAATATTAGTGGCAGTGAACGTGAACAATGACTACTAAAATAAAATACTGTGTTTATACAGTACTTACAAAGCATATGTTCAAATCTACATGGGTCAACATATGTCAATATACTAGGTTGCAGTCTTCATCTTAAAAACTATGGAGTACAATTTCATTTATCATAAAAATTGTGGGGTACAATTTTATTCTATCTGCATTTTTCAGATTCAGTTGCATAGTTTCAACTAAAAGTGTTAACAGTTCTTTACAGACTGCCCCCTCCTCCCAGTATGCCCAAGATGAAAGTAATAACACTGGCTGCTGAGGTAGTTGGCAACAGTGTGGTGTACAGGTACATTAATTTAGGCTGTAAACTGCAAGACTTTGTGTGATGGAATCTTTAAAAAAATTTAATTTGGAGTAACATAAATAATTATGAACCAAGAACAATCTTCCCCAAATTGAATGATGATATTATGTGGGCAGTTTACCTCAGCATTTGTGATAATGTTTGTGTCATGTAACAATCTTCAATAAGGCAATGAAGACACCATGGAAAACTTGAAGATGATTTGTATTATCCTTTCTGAAAAGTTTGTTACAAACTTGGAAAGTAGTCCTTTCTTCAAATGTAGCATGGTAACAGAAAGTTGCACACAGAGTTCTGTGTAACCAGTCAAATCTCACACAAACAAAATGAAGCTAAAACACATGCATATGTTAACATTCATGGTATGCTATTTTTCAAGTAATGCAAGTGGTCTGAATTACAATGCATGGAGACAAAGATGCTACTATACCAGCAATCAAAATTAATAAACATACATTCACATTTTCAGTATCATGAACATGTAAATGGTAACAATTTAACCAAACTGAGGCACAACATTTCCAATTTTTTTTACCTTGTTTTTCGTTCTTCATATAATGTGGACACAGCTGGAAAACAGTGTGTTCCACATTCAAAGCAATTTATATTCAGCCACATTTTCCAATGTCTCTTGGACCCAATAAATAAAAGCTGTTATATTGCAGCATCACACAACATTTTTACTAAATTATACAATATAAACCAATGAAATGCACGTTTCCTAAATTAATATATTAATTTTATGATGTCTACTACATGTTTTGAACCTGAGGGTTCATCTAGTCAGAAGACAGACTGCTTATACCGATTCATGTAAAATGTACCAGAGCCTAACTGTATATACAACCATCTTCCTTAGATGAACCTTCAGGTTCAAAATGTATATTAGAGAGCAAAAAATTAAAATACTAACTTAGGAAATGTGAATTTCTTTGGTTTATACTGTAATTATATTAGAACGCAGGGTCCAAAAACATAAAAAAAAAAAAAAAAAACCTATACTAAAATAAATTTAAATTCAAAAATTTTTTAAAAAAAAAATAATTTTATTTAAATCAAAAATGGGGTCCCCCTAAAAAATTGTGATTGAAACCTATTTATTTTTTGTTTTTATAA
>Ga0123354_10001900_pt1 | contig 26559 bp, 15 predicted proteins | sample TergutLab28metaG_2_FD_97872 | JGI IMG/M metagenome (GOLD analysis project Ga0123354, IMG submission 97872) | Labiotermes labralis P4 segment gut microbial communities from Petit-Saut dam, French Guiana - Lab288 P4 | ecosystem: Host-associated > Arthropoda: Insects > Digestive system > Gut ...
GGCCGGGGCGTGCTGCTGACCACTCACCCCCTTCTAGTGCCGCGGTCATGGAAGAGTAGAGCTATACCTCTACCCACCCTCTGGGCCACACCGGGCCTGTAACGGGATCACTTTACCTTTAATTGGTTATACCAGCGAGATACACTGCTGGTATATATCGATCCAAGCGATAATGAATGCACGGTTAAATGTGCAGTCTTATAAAGTTCTTCTTAGCACTTTTGTTCACAAACATCTTATGGTTAAGTAAAATATAGTTCTGAGTTTCGTTAACTCTTCAAATCGCATCGCACAAATTAAGGACTAGTTGCGCTATTGGTGGATCATGGTTGTTGTTGTTGTTGTTGTGGTGGTGGTGGTGGTGGTGGCGGCAGCGGCGGCGATGGGGCACGATGTTTCAGGAGCAGTTGCCAGTTGTGTTGTGAGAAATTTCACGACCCATTCCTTGACTTACTAACTAAATTCTAAAGTTATGGCACTTTCGATGGCTGTACGGCATAACCTCAAACTCGCATTTGTGTAAGAGCGAGAAGCGTTCGGCTCGTACGCGTGTGTCGTGTTTATACGAAGCTCCTCATAACTTCCGAAGCGACGTGACATAAAGTGAAAAATATCATTAACATTTTGGTATCCGCACGCAATCGTGCCGCGTTGTGTGGCCGTCATTCTTTAAGTGTGTCGCTGTGTGAGATAACAGTAAGCGTAGCCGTTAACAAACTAAGATGTTCCCGACTTTATCTTCATGAGCGGCACCGTAAAAACCTCATCTCGCAAACCCATATTTCTCACAGAGGTTCCTTAAGTTTGATCTCAGCTTCAGGTCAGGTCTTGGACAAGGATTTGGGCGTGATGACACTGGACGTTCGTGCGGCATTCGACAGCAGTTCGTTGTGATTTAAACGTGTTCAGAAACTTAACCAATGAAGGTCTGCGGCTAAGTACTGTACTGCTGGGTCGGATATTCTTTCGAAGATTACCCGCGCTCACTTGAGCCTCCCGTGACGTGACCGTGACCGCTGTTATAACATACGCATTGGGGGCACGTAGACTGTTTGTCAGCAACTGTGAGCCGCCTGTGAATATACCTGTCGTTTGTACCGAGCTCTGTATTTTAGTAATTACGCTTCATTTTCTTGTACCTTAACCATTTACAGACGAAGCTCTGATTGCTTTATTTAAAGACCCAGTCCTACCGCGCAGTAAACACTTTTCGTCTCGGTTTTAAAAACCAAGCAGTTTATGTTGTGTGGGGCAGAAGTCGCTGTTTATTCCGAGATAAATACGAAACACACACACACACACACACACAGTGTGGGCAGAACGTACGGTTGTTGAATGATAAACCTGTTGGTGCATGACGTAATCAGTAGGCTTTAAAAGGCTAATGCGTATGGCCTATTTTATGTTTTTGCTTTCATCCATCGCTTTCGCGGGTTACAATCATTTTGTGCCCCTAACCCCAAATTATTTAGTTAGCTCTTTTCAACGGAATATTTTTGTGTTCATACAGGGTAGAATTACAGGCTTACATATACGAAACCTGTTTTAGGGGTGAAGTCCAGTGGCTTGACCTTTGGACCCAGATCCTGACGTCCGTTCAGCGAGGTCGCCGTTGATAAGTAGGTCGTTGACGGAGAGTCGGCTGGATCGGATCTCTACATAATGCATTCCGCTTCTTCGCTGCTCTTAGGTCGAACATGTTACATGTCGTCTGCGGAAGACCTTCTTATTTTGGCGTGATACCTACCGCATGCTTTAACATTTAAAAACTAACGCGAGATTTGATGTTCTAGCAGCAGTATTGCTGACATCTCAGGTATTTTGAGATGTTATTCCGTATCGAACGACAACTAGTAACGGACGTTTCGATTGGTTGTAGTGCGTCTGGCGTTTTGGTTAAGCAGCCCAAGAATTTGAGCCTTTGGACTGCTTGACGCTGCAAAGCACTAACTAAATTCGAAGCGTCGACAACTGTCAACCAGTCGACACCGTAGCGTCTTAGTTGACCTGAGTCTCCAAGTAACAAAAGTCAGCATGCTGCTAAGCAAGGTCTAAATATGTTTCGATGTTCCACACAACAAATGGCAAATATTTCGTGAAATAACTTTAACCATCTTAGCACTTGACCAACTTAATGCACAAATTCTTGTTTTATAATAAGTTTAGGATTGTTGGATTACAGGCCCAAAATTAAGTGAATTGAGTGATATAATAAGTTTTTTTATATTCCTCTACATGTTTCGAGCACAACAGTGCTCGAAACATGTAGAGGAATATAATAAACTTATTATAAAACAAGAATTTGTGCATTAAGTTGGTCAACTGCCAAGATTATACTGAGACGCACGGTCAGCAAAACATAAAAAAAAACTTTAACCAGTTGGGCCTTATAACTGGGACTGTGTTTGTGAGTTACGAAGTCTTGTTACACGAGTAGGCAATGTTCGTTGCATGAAACTTATGCTTCAACCAGCTGGGTAAATCTCGGGAAGTTTGTTGGCTTTCACCTTCGAACGGAAAACCAACCGTACGGGTGGATATGCACGAGCTGCCAGGAAAGAGAATTTGACATGAAGTTAACTAATTGCCAACTAACCGAGTAATTAACCAACCATCGATCCAACCAACTCCATGTCTGAGAAGCTGATAGTCCTTTACCTAGAAGGGGTTTCATGTTTTTATCTTTCATAATAAGCTTCAGCTTTTATAGCGCGATTATTCTTCCGTGCGTGATTTTGCTTTAAGTGATGCTGATTGGGGGGGGGGGGGGGGTGGGATACGAGGAAAATTAAATCCAGGAATTGTAAGTTATGTGACACACATGAGGCGACCTTCAAATCCTGATCAACGTGTCCTGAACTTGCGGTGAAAAGTGTTGAGGGCCAGAATTAAGAACACTTAAAACACAGCATCCAGTTATTACCGGTATTGTGAATCTGTGATCATGCTTTACAGGCTTATATGCGGGCTAGTTAACATACCTGTGTCAGATATAAGAGTTCCAAATTAAAATATAGTGGGTCTTCGGCTTGATTGCAAATAGCCTTTTATGTCCCCATTTTCGTGGACGGAATAAGAAAATTTAGTAGATGACAAACTCCCAATCTAGGTTTGGACTGAAGTGAACGAGAAGAATCGTAACCACCATACCGTTAATTGGTTTCATTCGAAATTACTGTTTACGATAGCAAGGTTAGCGTATTATTATTATCATCACTTTTATGCAGGGTATTTACAATTACATACCTGAAACAAACCATGTTTGTAGGTTATATAGTGTTGCAGCTGTTCTCCTTTTACAGTTTGTGCTACGTGTAAAGTTATGTCGCCCGTAAAATGTTTTGTACTTTTACATCAGCGCTTTCCATAGTATGCGTGCAGTGCCTCATTACGGCTTTTTTTTGCGGCTCCTTAATTTCGTGCTTTCCTGGTATTATTATTATTATTAGTAGTAGTAGTAGTATTGCTGGTGGTGTTAAAATCGGCAATGGCGGTGATATCAATACACGCCGTATGAAATTCTTCGCCGTTTTCCTCAAGACACGAAGCGAACATCTGAAGCAAACGGCTGTGCGTAGCCGTAAGTGGCAGCGGAACTCTTAAAATTCTACATTTCCGATACCGAAACGTAGCTTGTTATATTATCCAGAATTACATCTACTCATCTGTGATCCTCATAACCTACCTCCAGAAGTTCCGTCTTGGCCCTTCTAAGCCCGAAATCCATCTAAACAGTGCAGTTCGTACCTCACAGAAAGCACAATTTGTCGCAGTTACGAAGACATTGCTTAATTTTGTGTAGAATTATAAGGCATATTTTGCAAATGACATGCATACATTCTGTGAACAATATTCACAGTTTTAAATGTCATAGCAAGCGGTACCTCACAGTAACCACTGTGCTTTAACGGGTTGACTTTTCTGTCTCGGTGTTCCAAATGGCCGTTTTCCAGTAGCTTTCCATATAAAACCGTTATGTACATTCTTTGTCTCCATTGTAGATATATGCCCATCCCTAAAATTCATTGTTGTAACAGTACTCGGTTTTGACGCCTACAAATCACATATGAGCAGTTTCTAGTTACAGGATTGGTACCACAAGACCGGAAGCAAGTGCGGGTCTTCATTGTATGACGTTATTAGTAAGTTTAGTAGAGATCTCCCATGCAAAGTTTCAGGGCAAACGTCGGGATAGTATCGTCAAGTAATAATTATGCAATAACAGCCAAACAACTAGTGTATGTGTATTGTGTTAGTACAGCATGTTTCGACCTAACAGTAGGTCATCATCAAGCACTACAAACTATATAATATATAAAGAGAATACATAAAAATTTAGATCTTATTTCGATAAGGCAAATTTTACGTATTCCTGTTATATTTTATACAATTTATAGTGCTTACTGTCAGGTCGCAACATTTTGCACTAATGAAATACATATACGCTAGTTGTGTTGACTGTCTTTACATAATTATTAGCTGAAACACGACGGGATGTTAAACTTTAAAATTATCGTCAAGTAAGCCACTACCCCCTCCTCGCAATTCATTTTCAGTTTATTGTAGCACGGGACATCTTCTCGTGCTGTCCAGCGCTTCACAAAACATCTCCGTCTCCCCCCACGCAAGTAGTGGCTTTGCAAGATGTCCCTTACCAATGTTCATTGTGCCCTTCTACCGTCCGATACGCAGAGAGCTGTACTGTTACCGTGTTTGTTTCTGGAACTTCCTTGCAGCATGTTCACACAGCCCTTAATTTAAGTACTGTAGCAATTGTGTTTAAAACACCACATTCCCCATTCCTCTCTTAGTCGATTTCTTCACTCCCTGTTACCGCCTGTTCTTGGAAGGCAGCTCAGTAACTGTTAGAACTGCATGTGTAACCCACCTGTGATGTAAGTACTGTAGCAGTTGTAGAGCCACCAAATTTTCCCATTTCGCTCTAAGGCCATGTCATATGGCGAAGTGCGCCCCTTTATACCGCCCTGTCTAGGTGAGGAGCTCCAGTAAGCAGTATACTGCTGCTGCTGCTGCGTCGGGGGTGGGGTGAGCTTACGATCGATGCCCGGGACTCCCTGTGCGCTTGCCGCCAACCACTATGCCTCCGGCTTCGGACGGGTCAGGGACGCCCGCCCGTCCGTCGGGAAAAGGGACTCGTACGGGAACAGAACGGTCAGTAAAGGGGTAGGGCGACGGGTGAATGTATCAAGGACAGTGTCACCTCAGTGGCCGATGTACTTTGAGATAGCTTAATTCGCGTGCAGTTGTACGTGGTGTGACCATAGTGATTACAGGAATACAACGCGTGAGAAAATATTGTTTTGGTTTTTGTGAGTCTGACGCTTTTGATGTAATGAACATGTGGGACTGAATTTGGTAATGATGTGGTCCAGAATTGCTGCTTCCTACACACTGCATGCTATTGCTATTTTTTGCACTTTACCTTCCACCATTTTTATTTTACCCTTTTCTTATTTAAGCTCTCTTACTACATCGATTTCGAATTGTAACTGATCCCTGAAATTATTTGAAATTTTGACTCCCAGAGGTTGTGAAATGGGGGGTCCGGGGCAAAAATAGTAATCGAGAGTTTTCTCATGTGAATACAGTTGTTAATTATTGTCACAGTTATCGTAACATTGCTGCTTAATTTGATAGGGAGCTTTTAATTTGAGTGTGAAGTCCAGAAGACAGACGTGCTGGAGTGCCTTTAACACTGGAGGTATCATACTTGTTACGTGCTGTGCTTACCTGCTGTGACCTGCTCTCATGCGACGTATGCTGAGTGGGTGCAGGGATGCTGCATGGGACTGTTATGGGGTAATTAAATCTTTTCTGCATTATGATGCTGACCAGAATTGGACACTTTGGTGTAGCATGTGTATCTGAAATCGGGTGAAATTAAGAATCGTCAATTGTGTGTGCTGAGTGCAGTAGTTTGGGTCCATTGTAAAACCAGTGTCCCTGGGCACGACAGGACTCACATTGTCATCTGTCAGTGTGATGTGTCTTGATATTTTTCAGTCTCAGTTTGTCATTTGTGATTTTCCTTCATCACATGAATTTCCTTAGTCCTCATAAACAAATGGTGGATATTGTCATGAAACCTGCTATTTTACTCTTTGCTTATATACACTCACGAGCTTTAACCAGGGCTTTTTTGTGGTGTTAAAGTAGAAGTTTTGTTTTTGTAGGCACAAAAAGAACTTGTTAACTCTCTGCCATTGGTCAGATTTGTATGTTTTGTGTCGGCTACCAAACAGCATTTTTAAGACTGATATGCTGATAATTTTGATTATAGTCTATTTCCCCTCTGTGTAGTAATTAAACAGAATTTCAGGTTGACTGACTGTAAATAACAATCACTGTACACCTTTACTCCTGTCTATAGTTAATAATATCACCATTGTCAGGAATATTTAATTTATTTGCAGCATCAGCTGCATAGGATGTTTCCGTACATAAATTCATGAAGCTAAACATTTTCTCCTTATCAAACAGGAAGACAGACTGTAAGGTCAATATTGTAGTAAGGCCATCAGTGTGGGCCTTAAAAGTATGGTGAGTTTATCATTATCAAATCATTAAAAACATTTAAAGATCGGTATTAGATTTCATATTAAATAGGGGCATTGAATTAAAGCTTATTGTTCATTAAAATATTTAGTAGTTAACTGATTTATATATGTTTTCATACCCTGTCTTGCAGTCATTTATGTAGTCACATTCTGTAGACAATGGACATGTGTCAAGTATGCCCTTCAACTTCTAACATCACTGTACCATACAACAGTATGCAGAGTGGGGGAAAAAGCACCGATATAACTTTTCTTTTGGAGATTATGTGATGCTCTTTGTACTACTTGGAGGTGTCGTGCTCTTATAATGTTTTTGACACATGCATGTTGTGCATGAACTGTGACTACCTAAATTACTATACATGGATAGCATGTGAACACATGGACAACTGCTACAGAAATGTTAGGGATCAATAGCCCTTAAATTTTAATATCTATATTTTTATTTGGATTTTGGTATTGACCATGGATCACTGTTTTTATAAGCTTAGCAACTGACCAACTTAATCCACAAATTCTTGTTTCATAATAAGTTTATTATATTCCTCTACATGTTTCGAACACTGTTTTGCTCGAAACATGTAGAGGAATATAATAAACTTATTACAAAACAAGAATTTTTGCATTAAGTTGGTCAATTGCTAAGATTATACTGAGATGCATGGTCAGCAAAACATAAAAGAACACTTTTTATGTTTAGATAATGAGAAAATAACTGATCATTAAGTTCTCTATTGCTTGTGATATTTAAGGCCTATGCTGTGGTGTAGTTGAAGATCTTTCATATTGTTTGTTTTATACCAGTACTGATATTACATATCTCTTATTGTTTGGTAAGGAGGAAAGGAACCGCATTAAGGTGGTTAGTTTCATGAATTTATTTGTGTAAAATCCATAAGCAGTTGACACTCTTATAAATCATATCTCCCTGAAGATGGACATGTGCCTGATGCAGGAGGAAGTTTATAATTATAAATACTAGATAAGAGTTATGTGTACTTTATAATTATTTATGTTAAGTCATTTAGTTAAGTATGTGGTGAGATGAACCGGCCAAAGATTCCAGTAACTTCTCTCTCTCTCTCTCTGTCTCTCTTTGTAGAAAAAAATGGCCTGTTTATAACATCTGATGCTTTAATCCATTGAGTGGAGTGTGGAATGTGTCACTGTAGGCTTAAGTCTTGACACTAGTCCTGATGGTGCATCTTAATTGAAGCAAATGTGGTTTGTGTTTCAATAGGAGCTGGGAGGTACTATTTAAAACGGCTATATTGTGTTCAAATAAAGTGTGAGTTTCCATGAAATATTTACACCATTACAGTATTATACTTGAATCCTGAGAAATTTTTGCTGATATAAGTTAAAGACTTTATGTTTTTTAAAAATTTTAGAAAATAATTTGTAAAACAATGCAAAGAAAGTTGTCCCAGCTCTTCAAATAGTTTGCTGCTTTCCGAAGAATGATCAGATGAAGTTGCTTGCATTGTGTTAATTACTTACAGTTACTTACTCAGTGATGCTGTGTGATATCAGGTTGTTGTTTTTGCTCCCTGTGCAACTAACCAACTGCATCTGTAGTCTCTGTCACTGCTGTACCTACCAAGCAGTTGCACTCCCTTAATGTTTTGCATCAGAGTGCACATAAATGGCATATGCAAAGTTGCACTACATACTTCTTGCTTATGATGCTGTGTATATTGATGCTACTGGTGTATTTGTTGGCACATACTACATTACTGCTGTGAGAATTTCATTTCATCCAAATTGCATGTTTTTGTCTAATAACTGTATTAGATGCATTCCAGTTATGGATAGAGGTAGGTGTAATGTAGTGACACTTGACATTTACTCTTTCATTCTGGAATGTGAACTGTCACATAAATCATATATCTCTGTTCTGGTATGCCTTATCTGTGAAGGGAAAGTTTGTTATACCACAGTATATGTAACCCACTCCATGGAGAAGGATCTAATAGTCACTTAGCAACTCAGTTAGATGGTTAAAACACAACATATAACTTAGTCCATGGAGCAGAGTGCTTCTTATGCATCTAACAGTTACCCAGCAAGTCAAAATGTTTTGCCTTTTTGGGACCAAAGGTTCCTTACTGTGATCACAAAACCCTGCAACTATAGCATATTTTACTGCTAATAAAACAGTATTATGATTTCTCTAGAGACCATTCCCTCTTTGACATCCTACTGAAGTTTACACATTTACATGAAGTGGTAATAAAGTTGCACTGGCATAGGGTTAAATTACTCATTCAATTACACAAATACTTTGATGGTATGTACATATCTGTTTACAGGCTATAAGGGGATTTATGAGTAGTACATTATTAATTGATTATTCTGTGCAGCTCTTGAAAATGAATCACAGCCAGAATTATTAGGTTTATTATTTTGTACCCAATATTCCTGTAAATAACTGTTACTTTGAAACTGCAAAGTTTAAATTTAGAAACATCGCTCACCTTCTGGAATTTGTTCATCGTCCAGTGTTTAAAAATGCAAACATTTGACACAGTGCTTTGGAAACTGGATATGTTTCTCTTTTTGGGTAGAAAGTTCAGGTGGCACCTACTCAGTTGTGCTCATTAGATGAGCGAATGCCAAAGACTGGAGTAGTTCGGTCTAACAGGCTAAACTGGTTCACCCCACTTTTTTTCACTGTAGAACAGAATCAGATTCATTTTATTAAATATGTTAATTGTTGTTTTGAAATTTTTATTCTTGAAACACCCAACAGTGGATAAAGCCCTGAGCTAAATAGTTCTGAATTATATTTACAGCTCACATGCATTAAGTTATAAGTCCAGACCTCAGTAAGTCTTTATGATGTGGTGCTGAGTCACTGGCACAACTCAGTGCTTCAGATGTCCTGTAACTGAAATTGAACTGCGCAGTGTTCGTACCTTTTGAAAATTCAAAATATGTTGCATAGCTAAAATAATGTAATGTAATGTAGACATAAATCTGTGTGGTATGTATGGCTGATGTGGAGGCAAAGCAATGTTTCAGACACGTATATCTAACAGTTGTATAACCACAATGACCCTATTTTTTTTATGTTGTGGAAAAAGTATTGTGTTTATTTTACAAGGAAGTATGAGAGCAGCTGTTACATATTTTAACAGAAAGAACACATGGTGCGTAGCTCATTAGGATTGTAACTGGGCATATAAAAACCTGTTATGCCAGGGATCACACACTGCTCTCTGCTGTATACACTTACATAACAGACACATATGTAAGTTTGCACACATGTGCATGTGTGCAGACTGTCTGTGATTCTTTATGAGGGCCAGAACACATACTAGAGTTAAGGTCACAGCCACTATTTAATTTCACTGTTTGAGTAATTAGTGTAATAAGAGAAGAGGACAGATGAACTAATTGCAGATTCTGGATCTGTTTGCTGTCAGTAAATGACACTTGAATATACTGTAAATGATTAAAATACCAAACATTTAAGTGTAGTGAGGTTTGTAAAGTTTGGGAATATGTTAGTCTCTTATTTTTTAAGATAGCCATGTGTAGTTTGGAATTCTCATGATGGTGAATCTAAAGATTGCTAATGGTCTGGCATGTGGCCCTTTGTAGTCTGGTGCAAAGGTACCAAAATTGTGGGATACATGCAGCCCTCACCTTCAGAACAGAATAAGCTAGCAGCCATGAATTTCTCTGAAATGTTGGTACCTTGCTGCCAGACTATAAGATGTTACATACAAGAAAATGGAAATCTTCATAATAGTAGCTCACTCTGCAGAGGCAGTGGGTTGGATGAGTGACTGAGATATCTGCATTAACTTTCTGACGTCTCAAGTGGAGACAATTGACGGGAGTGATAAGCTCATTAACATTTGGAAGCTTTGAAAACTGTAAATGAATAAACATACAATTAATGTATGTGTAGTAGGAGTGCATCCTCAGTTCCTGGTATGAAGCATGCCACCAGTTTCATTCAGTTGTAAATTTTGTTATTTAGCAGCTTCAGCTTCCACAGTTGTCTTTTTCCCTGCTGCCATGTGCAGCAGTCCTGTATGCATTTGGTGCAAGAGTTTTGTAAGTTTACAAAGCAGAGGAATTGCAGGGGAGGATCTTCAGCTTATGAAATTTAAAAGCATGGTTTACATTGTTACTGCTTCTTACCGCCATACTGTTTGTTGTGATAGCCTTCAATATCAGCAGTTGGACACTATATGGTATTAAAGTGGACTCACCTGTATTTCGTATGTATGATTGTTTCCCCTGTATGGGTAGATGAATTCTTTCTGCGTTATGTGTAAGCTGAAGGTTCCATATTCAGGAGAATCTGCTGGAACTAACATAACCGAAATGTTATTAATGCCTATTTCTTCCATACTCTTATCTTGTCTTTTGAGGTTAGGCACATGTATGTCCTATACTAGTCTTATGACAATGGCTTAGTTGCCAATTATTTTGTCTGCAAGAACAGGGCCGACTCTAACGTAACAGACACTGTATGCCGTACAAGATGTTGGGTGGATATCTTGTTACTATGAATAGACCCTGTGCGCGAATGAGGATATCCGCAGCAATGTTTTCACGGCGGATAAAAATTGGATGCAAGCGCGGATGCATATAAAACTGCGGATATGGGCTTAAAAACTAATATTAATTTGAACCTTTTATTCTTCAACTTAAAGCTTTGTGTAATCACCCCCAAAAAGTCGGTGTTGACAGTTTATTTCATTACAGTTGTGTGCACGTGCTTGTGGTGCGTGTGTGCGTGCTTGCGCGCGCCCGCGTGTGTGGGTGGGTGTATGTGTGAATGAGCACTATTATAAGTAAAAATCTGGCTAATGCACTATATATTTTAACACCACTTCATTCACACTATACACTCCTGCATGTTTCAGTCCTCAAGGGGCCGTCTTCAGGGAGTACTGATGTATTTTGTAAGCACGATGTCAACATATATAGAGCATTAGTCGAATTTTTGCGTAAAATAGTATCATCAGTTCACGGATATTGACAAGATAATGAGTGAACAGTTTGCGTTCCAACATCCATGGCTTTCGGGCCGTATGAGAAGTCTAGCTCGGGCATTAGTTTCCCGAAACAGATAAGAAAGCTACAGATTAAATATTTCGTTTTGTTGTTGAAACGGTATTGTCGTGTTTATTCATAGATTCTAGTTACGGTAATTTCTCTTTTTATACAGTGCTTGGTGCCATGCTATCATTAATAAATGATAATTGGTAACTTTTTTTTAACATGCAAGGCAGATACAAATTTAACAGAAATTTTTAACCAAGATAAATTTATAAAATATATCATTTTGATAGCTTTGGATGAACCTTATACAAAACAAACTTTTACATTAATTTTAGTATATTATTAATTTGAGCTTATTATTTGTAATACGTATCCCGCATCTTGTGAAACGTACAAATCTATGTAGCAATAAAATTTGTGGATTAAATTTGCACCGGACTTATTCCACCATAAAAGAATTACCGTTGTTTTGACGTTTATAACAAATTATAATTATATCCGCGGGTGCGGATAAGGATCTTGTCGATGAGGATACTATTTTAGTCATCCGCACAGGGGTATAACTGACATGTTGCATCCTCAGGTTGTAGACAGACAAGATGACGTCTGGAGTTGGAGAGTAATTGAGAATAAGTTGAATAAGCATTCAACAGGGGATTATTTTCTAGCTTGGGGATTGGATACAGGACTAAAAATCCCTTACAATAGAAAAATTACTTGCCGAAAAGTATGTCAAATTGGCTGTGACATTTGGAACTGAGAAATTTTACATTTAATTTTATGAAAATTGTTGAATGTGAACAAAAGCTGGTGAAAGATTGCCTGACAAAATATGAATTTGCATAATGTTGATATAGCATGACATTATATTTGCTGTTTCAACTGCTGATGTTTTATAGCAACAGATAAGTTTGAAGTTGCTTGTAAATTGTGAATAGGGGAAGAAGATGGAAAGTGACAGTATGAAATGCTTAACAATGAAGAGACTGAGTAGAGTAATGGAGAAAACCTAGGGCAGGATAGTTGTTGCTCTGTTTGTGGTCATGTATGACCTCTGGTCAGCCTTGTTGCCATTGGCCGGTAACACTCATCATGTAAATCATTATGGCATGTAGTTATATATGATTTTTGTTTCTGGCTTTCATTGAGAAAAAGTTTCTGAAAACCAAAAAAGATTGCTTGTGTTCTAATATTGAAACTGAGCTGTGTACTGCTTGAAAGATCATTGCTTCTCCAGGGCGTTGATTTTTCTAGGCCATTAGAAGGTAGTCTATGGCAATTTAAATATAATTTCCAGCATTGTGTGGTGTCTGTTTAAAGGAAAATGTAGTGAAGTAATAATCATTAAAGCTTGTGTTTGAGATCTGAAATGTTCTGTAATTTTTGTGTCATTCTTGTGATGAAGTGAATTGTAATGGAATATCGATAACTTAGTTTACCCTGAAGTGTACTAAAAAAAGTGAAGGGTTTGGAGGGAGTAAATTCTACATTGCAATCTGGGTTGAAAGTATATAGTATGTGTAACCCTAGCTGCCTGCAGTCATCAGCTGAGGTGGCATATTCTGTAATGTGATAGTAAAGTGGATAGCAAATAAGGGAAGGAAGGAGTTGACAGGCTAACAAGCAAGAGTGACAGCGCACAAACTCTTAAGTTGCATGAGGGATGTGCATACATAGTACACTTACCAAAATCATGTCACTTGAGTTTACTGAAATACAGAGGCTTGGCAGGCAGCTTGTAAGCTTATAATCATGTAACCAAAGATATTCAAGAAATAACTATTTCTAAATATTAAAGTGATCGTTTGTCTAGGTTATATCTTTGCCATTTCATAATAGTTTTCACATGTGTAAGCTGACAGCTGCATGTTGGAAAAGGTACCAACTGAAGGACAAAAATGTGTCTGTTCACTGTTAGGTGGAAAAATAAAGGAATGAGAAGTGGATGTGACTGGGATAAAGGAAATGAAGAAGTGTTATGAATGAAATGAAGCCACTTTGAATTTCAGTAGGCTTTTCAACAAGTAAAAGTGTTTTGTATGAATGCAAAACTCTGAGAAGGGAACAAATTGTTAATAAACTGTAAAGTACAGGAACACTTTTCTTTCACAGGTGAAGGTACAGGTGATCCAGTACACACCATGAAGCTGTGTATAGTTGTGGGGAGGTATATGTTTGCTTTTTCTTAAACTTGCTGCTGGATGGAGGTGAGCGGTGAGCTTCACACCCCAGTCACCTTATCCCCCATGAAGAGTCCTTGGTGCAAGTTGAATAGGAGTCTTGGTGGGCCCCAGAGCTGGTCTTGGATGCTGTGGAGGAGAAGAATCTCTTGCCCTTATTGGAAATTGAACCAAATTTTTCTGTTTTCCATCCCCAAGCGTATGCACTATACTTACTACGCTCTGCTGACTGCCTTGTTTAATGGTGCTGAATATTATGTGTACACAAGAGGACAGTATACTCCAGAATATCTTAATAAGAGGATTTCACTCCATAAAAGTATAAAAAGAAGAAATTTAGATGAGTGGGAAGTGTTTGGCCTATTTTAAAAGAGTTTGTATCTTCATATGCTTAAAAAGTCATATAAAGAGACATCATATGAAAAAAATACAGTTTTGATCAATTATGTCCTGGAACAACATAGTACAGTTTAAAGTATATGATTTAAGGCTGTGGTAGAGTTTAGAATTGTCTACCCGATATAAAATTAAATGGAATTATCCTTTTGTTTCATGAATTCTATCCTTTGTTCATTCAAGTACAGTTTTGTCTAATGTAATTTGTATAAATTATGTGAGAGAGATAAAGTTGACACATTCAGTTTGGGCAAAGCTGTGTGCTATGTGACCTTTGTGTCATATTTAGATTTAACACTCTTGTTGTGTGATGTGGAGTGTTCAGAACTGATTACTGCCCCATACTTCCTTTTTCAAAGTCTGTCCCATTGTGTACAAGTGTATCTCCACACAGATTACAGTTATTGTGTACCAGTGTCATCTTACTGTTCTTCATTCTGTACTGCCTCACCTCAGCAGCTTATTCGCAATAGTGAAGTTTTTGAAGAAAGAGAAGAATAATAAGAAAATGGATGGTTGGGCATTACTGAGTAGATGCTTTGTCTACTTGTTCATGACTGAACACATGTCTGTGAGTGTGACTGTTACACATTTTGACTTACTAGCAGATCACTTTAGTTTCCCATTGGTATGCAAGTGGAATATAATTGAGGAGTATCACTTAGTCTGTTTCACATATTAATAAACATTGCTCAATTTCTTCAGAGGAACAAGGATACATAAATTACTGATTTGTATTTATTCATTATTCGTGTAATAGTGCTGTATGTGTGACAAGTGTGTTTTAGCACTTAATGTATTGGAAAGCATGGGGAGAAAGAAGAAGAGGTATTTATGTAGTATTTGTCTAGGGAAGAGGTGGGCAGTTATTTTTATCCCATTGACAGATGAGGCTCTTTGGAAGTGGCTGTGGGCTGGGTCACCTGACAAAAAAATTCCTTTCTTCGGTACTTGTTAACCAACTATAAATTGCCCACATGTGACTGACTGTAGATATACTTGGTAAATTGTCCACATGTGACTAACTGTAGATACACTTGGATACATAAATGTCATTGATCTCACACACACACACACACACACACACACACACACACACACACACACACACACACATATATATATATATATATATATATATATATATATATATATCACCTTGTGAACATCACTGACTTCTTCTTCCAGTTTCCAATATCTCATCTTCTGTATCCATCTACCTCTTGACCTCATTAGTGGCAGTAAACACTTGAGCACTTGTTTTGGCCATTGCTGTCTACTGTTCTGTGGATATGCCTGTACTATTTCGATATCATCCAAAATAGAATTCTGTAAAACCATTTTTCCATATTTTTTGTGATTATGTTAATAAAACTAATTTGGTCACAGTAGGCACAATTCTGACTGATATATTTTCAGTTTTTTAAAACTGAAAATACACTTTTTGGTAACATTAATGTGTATGTAGGTGGGAGTTGGCCTAATCTTAAGCAGTGAACTGGCTACCTTGTATTTTCTGGTGTATGAAAACACTGTAATTATTTCAGAACAGTACCATTCTGTAGGTGATGACTTTGTCCCTTCCTTCCTTTCTGAGTTTTATACAAATACACACTTCAGGAACATAATTTTAAATTAAAATGATTATCTATGACATTTTATTGTTAAGTGTGTTAATAAAATATGTTGGATGTCTTTGTCAAAGTATGTTTTTGTAGTGATAAGGAAGGACTTAATTCATACAGTGTATTTTATGTTCAGAAGATACAGAGCATGGTGAATATATCACACAGTATATGAAAGCTATTCATATTTCCCACCCTGATTTTTTAACAAATAATTTATGTTCTCTTGCACATGCTGTATGAAGGTGGTGTTACAGATTCAAGAGTTCACCTTTTTCTTTCCTTCTAGAATGGACTGAAAAAATATACAAATTATTTACTTGCACTTCCTTCTCTGAGTATGTAGTTAAGAGATGTGAAGTAGAAGGAATTTTACCATGAAGTACAGCTGTTTTAAAACCTATGGAATTTGTGGTTTTCAGTGCCATTGCAGTTTGTGGCTGTGATATGTGTAAAGAATTTCATGTATTAATCCTCTTTGAAAGTGCTGAAAAGAGGTGTGGTGGCCAAACATGATAACGGGTGGTTGTGAAATATATATCTAAAACTACTAACACCATTAGCTTGATCAAAGTTTTTTTTTTATTCACCAACTGATGCACAAGTGAATTGTCTTAAAAACAATTTTAAAATTAACATTAAAACAGCTCCGACATGTTTTGGTGCAGTCACACTATCATCAGGGAGCACATTAATGTACTTCATGATGACGGTGTGGCTGCACTGAAACATGTCGGAGCTGTTTTAATGTTAATTTTAATGCAAATTTTAAAATTGTTTTTAAGATAATTCACTTGTGCATCAGTCTGTGAATAAAAAAAACTGATAATATCAAGATGCAAGGTATGTATGTGAATAAAGAAAACATAGTACTGAGACTCTGCAGAGGCTGTAACTCCTTTGAGAACGAGGGGTCTGATGGTGAAAAGGCCAGAATCTCTGGACTTGCAATTATGCCATTATCTTGCCTATTTGTACGGAGTGTTGTAATGTAGTGGTTAATATTTGTGCTTCATATTTAGGATATCACAGATTCAAATCTTCACCATAGACTTCTGTGTTTCTGCGTCCACACCAATTTATCATTCCTAATTACATTGTATGATGTTACATAACTTGCATATGATTTAGTGTCATTAGAGAAATGAAGAAATGAACAAACTGCACAGTTCCTTGAGGTGAACAGTAATTGCAGCTTTTTTTTTGTGCCATACACCTGCAGTAACAGCTTTGGTGTGTTTACATTTTAATAAGGTGTGAGTATGCTTGCAGGAAAAATAGATGGTGCTTTCGACCCTTCTCTCTGTATAGGCATTTGTAGGTATATAATGACAGTTGAATGCACAGTAGATGAACTCCTGCTGTTAGTTTATTAGATATATTTTATTTTTTTGGGGGGGGGGGGGTAACCCGATGGAGGGGAAATGTAAATGCAGAAGTAGGTTGTGAAAGCATGAGAATTGGTGACTGGAGTACCCTACAATGTGATCTATTTTGAGATATAGCAGTTGCATGGAGAAACTGGGTTACAGTAATGTCAGGGCATATGCCAGGAAGAGGATGTTGTAGTTATGGCATCCAAATTGTGTCTATTGCTTCTTATAATGTGGAGGTCCCACTGCTTTCCCATAAAGCTAATGATTTTGGTTGATCAGATTTTCAAAACTGTAAGCCATGAGACATATTACCTGTACACAAAGCAGAAACTCTATTTCCATGTAAGTAATTTGTGAAATTCATTATTGAATGTGAGGTAGAATCTTGCTTTGAAAGCAAGATATGAAAGAACATGCATATGCCATGCTGCCAATGAATACATCTCTGATGTTCATGTCCTGTTTTGGCATTAGTACTACATCACTGTGGCTGAAGTATAGCTTTGATGTGCTATTTAGAATGAGCTAGAGGTGGTGGTAAAATTTCTGTGGTTGTTGACTGCATTTTAACAAACTAACATGACCAAACACTTGTTTTGAGTTTATATCTGACACAGGAATGTACCTCAAACTTGAGGAGGCAGAGAAGGAAGGATAATAATCTAATATTTCTATATTGTCTCCAGATTTTTATGTAGAGCAAACAGTCACTTTATGAAATGTCCGTATTCCTGGTTACTTTTTGTAAGAGGTACAAGAATTCAGTTATTCAATATGTTAACATTTTGAAGCCCTGTTCCTAGCCTCCTGACTTTCTGCGCAGCCCACGCCTGAGCACAGCTTGGGTTTTTATACTCATGTATGTATTCATGGCTTGAGCTGGGTTTGGGTCGCACAGAAAAATAAGTAAAAAATGCCCGGGTTTCTGGACCCGATCAAACATTTTAGGGTGGAACTCAAAGTGCTTAAGAGCAGTCAGGTTTCTGAGTAAACTTAGATTGTGCAAAGGGGGAGAAAGAACTCCCAAGATTGGTACAATTCTTGATATTGCTTTAAACCCTATTGTTTTGGTATTTGTTTGCTACTCATGAAAGCAGCTGTCAGTCACACTGAGAATCACCACTAGACGCTATAGACATACATTATGACTTCTGAATGAGATGGTTGTGTTTGCAGAGTGGACTTTGTGCAGCAACAGAAATGGAGTCTTCTCGTGGTGGCAGTATCCGTATTCAGCACCTAACAGCTGCAGCCACATGTGTTTCCCCTGCAGGTGGTAGATCACGCTTTCCAAAACTAGATGAATGTGCCCATTTCCACTATGAACAAGTTGAACTTGGACCTTTCCAGGTATGTGTAGGTTTGTATTATCATACGAAAGAAAGGAGATCTGCGTGAAAAAAAGTCATTTACATCAACTTCCTGAAGAGGATGAAATTTTCTTTCACCACTTAGTCTCCAACAAACTTTAGGATTGACTATTATATGGCACAGAAATGTTGATCATAGGAATGATTAGTGAAAGAAGATTGACTGCTTATTGTACTGTTTTGTTTTTTTAGATTTGAGGTTGAGGATTCTGCTCTTCTATAATATGATGCTGTATCATAGAGAAGTCAGATCTGAATACCGTTTGACACAGTGTGTTATCCCATATGAACAGAGCCCTCAGATGCACTGCTGCAGAAACTTCAGAACACAACAATTTGAGGTTCTTGCAATGAGCGAGACAAGTACTATCATGCAGTATTGGGATGTTGTTAGTTGGGTAGAGAGGTGCCTAACTACAAAACTGAATGGCATCACATCCCAAAGAGAGCAGTCTTCATAATCTGCTCGATATTGTTTCCTCAGAATAACTGTTTGAAGTTACATACAAGTTTTTAAAATGAATACAGATCTGCCCCATTTGTGGATTTGCATATTTTTGTTTCATTTGTTTATGGAAGAACTATTGTGGTAACCCTTGTGCACTACAGTGTAGTTCCCTTGCTAATTCATGGTTAAGCCTGTGTAATAATGCATGAGGCTGCATTTGCATACCTACCTCACTCAGTAGCTACCTAGATATCATATGATGCAGAATGAACTTGGACTGTGCTCACAATTTTTTTCACTAGTTGTTGCATCACATGTTAATTGTGGCAGAGGAAGGTGATGTGCATGTTGATGAAGAGCTTGGATTGAGAGTAAAGGAAATGGAAGTCTCTGTTACAGAAATTAGACATGATAGCTAAGTTGGGCAGGTGAATGAAAATTTCTGCAGTCTGTTCACAAAGTGAGGACTCATTTCACAACAGGATATGAAGACAAGATAGTAGAAAGCATTAAGGCTAGTGCTGCATCTAGTGCGACTGTTTCTTTTGTACGTTGTCACAACACCTTCCTTGAAAAGGTAGTGAGGGGCCTGTGAGTATGGTTGGAAGATGAGGCACAGAAAGGGTCCTCAGTCAGTGGTGTTGTGGTGAGGGGGATTGCCATGCAGTTATACAGCCACTACACAGTCTGTTGGTAAGGAGAAGGACAGCTTCAAAGCCATTAAAGGGTGGTGTAGAAGTTTTAAGAATGTGATGAGTCTGAACAGTAGACTCAGTATCTGCTGATCATGTGGCTACTGATAAGTACATAGAGTGTTTGAAAGAAAATTGAGGAGAAGGACCACTTACCATGTCATGTCGTAACTTCAGTGATACAAGCCTGTTTTAGAAAAAATGTCATCGTGCACAATTATATCAAAGAATGAAAACACTTTTCATGTTTTAAAGTCTCATAGAATCATATTGGCTGCCCCTTCTGTTGTAATGCTTCTAGGGACTGTACTATAAAACCCTAGCCAAGTGGTTGCTTTTTAAGTCTCAAGCCGCAAAGGAAAAGAACAAGATTTGTTTGCCGTTGTGTTGGGGTTCTGATAGGAAGGCTTGGGTGACAATGCATTTGTTGCTGATATGGTTCAACAGGTGCTGTTTTGTGATGTTGAATGGTATCTGATGTCCAAGAAACTAGCATTCAGGCTGCTCCATATTTTTGCTAATGTTCCATCCCAACTCTGAGCTCTTGGTCTTGTCAATCCAAATATCCAAGTTTGCCCATGAATTCCACCTCGCTGCTCAGTCTGGCAATAATTGCAACATTCAAGAGATGTTACACTCATCACACCTTGTGCACCATCTTGGATGCAAGGAAAGATGATATCTTTTTTAGTATCATTGATCTCTGAAGATCATACAGCATAGCTGACTGCACTGGAAATATAAAGGAGTCCTGGATGAACTGAAGCCCTCGGTTGTGTATGTGTGCTGGAAAAGCTGTGGCCTTAAGCGTCCATGATTTCAGGGATGAGATGAAGACCATCCTTTTTGTAGCCTGTAAAGTTCAAGGATAAGGATTCAGAGATTTGAAGGAGGCTGATATCCAGGAACTTCTCAAACCTCATGCTGCTGAATTCACTGAAGAGGACTCAACAGGTGACAGTGTGTAGTGAACCAGAAGATGAAGAAGATTCTGACATGGTTGTGGAGAGGACTCAGCTGACTGCCAGTGCTCTGAAGAAGGGCCTGTAGAGGGTGGGTGATTTAGTTATTTCTTTGGTGATCATCATTGCATTGATGTAAGCATGGGAGGAGGTTGTCATGACACTGTACAAGAAGGTATAAATAACATGTGGAAGTAAGCAGAGCAATCAAAGATCACCTCTATCTTCATGAAGTCCTCCGTCACCTCCTCTGTCATTCATTCTGCATCATTAGGCACCATTACCACTCTCAGCCAGGTACACCAACATATTCCAGTAAATGCCAGAGCATGTGCTTTCATGTATATTAATTGTTAATTTACTCATCATGTTTCATGAATCTTTCATTCCCTTGAACCAATTTTTTCCATTAAGTGTTGCCATTAACAGAATGTCAGGCAGATAGATGAGTGGAATAGCTGGGTAAATGAATAGAAGGATGGACGTGAGCATACATAGTCGGGTTGATGGACAGGTATATAGAAGATGGATAAATGCTGTTGTGAAATTGCATACATTGAATGGCCACCTCACAACTGATCTTTTTTTACAGGTGTGTCTATATGATGAGGAACTAAAACCATTGGCATGTGAGGACTCCGAGAACAAGTGGTGGCATGTGGCTGTGACTTCACAAGGTAAAATGTGGGTTCTTAGAAGATCATATGAGAACTTCCGTATGCTGGATAAACAGCTTCATCGCTGTATCTATGACCGTAAATTTTCTGGACTTCATGAGCTACCACCTGAGGACAATGTTCCAGGCAACAAACAAGAGGTGAGTAAAATGATGCATTGAAAGGGGTTTTTGATTTCCAATCAAGCAACAAGCATGGACTATAGCACTCTGGAGGCATTCTTTGTTTTAATATTGGCTTAGGGTACACGTTCCTGGTTTGGTGGATATGTACCTAGAGAAACAAAAAAGTGGACTTGTTATGTAACAATCATGTATCACTGCTGTTCAGGTAGTTTTATGACCCAGGTTTTCCCAACAGTCTCCGTGCAAGGTCTGATTTAATTATTTTTTTCTCCATTGTTTGCTCACCACTGTTTAGTCACAAGTTTTCTTAGTGTTCAGGTCTTTGGTCAAAATAACTCACATATATTCTAATAGTGTTCAATTATGCCATCTCCTGAACATTCAGATTATGGTACCTCCTCATTGTTGCTGTCTGACTGTCTTTTCTGTTTCTCCATGTTTGAATCAGTTCTTGATGTTGCTGGACAGCACAGTCTGTGTCCCCTGGACCATCTTCACTTCCATCTTAACTCTCACAAGAAACTGTATTTTGCTTATCATTCCCATAAACCTGCAGTTACATACTGTAAGTGTGTGTACGGTGTGGATGGTGCCGTGCGACTGCAGTTGCACAGCACCATCCACACCGTACACACGACCCACACAGCGACTCTCAAGACCACCACCCATCCAAAAACTCGGTGCAGAAAACCACATGCTGCAACTCAACATCTAATGCTCCTGATGATGGGCCTACGTACCCGAAACAAGTCGAGCTAAGAGTATATCAGTAAAATTACCTTGTTGCATCAAGTTGGCATTCCACATTATTTCATGAGGAAGATGAATGGTCAAACAACCCTCAAGTTAGATAACTGAGTATATGTTGATCCTTTTTACAGAAGATGAATTACGTTGTATAATGGAGAGTGTATATCAGAGTTCATACCAGCTGGAGCGTGTGAAGTTTTAACATGTCAGGTGGTGTAGTATACTTAACGAGTGACCGGTTGCATAGGTTAGAGAATGTGTAGTACCTAGTATCTAAAATTAACAATGACAACGTATTTACAGTACAAGATCTCTTCATATCACATAGATTGAGACAGATGGTCATATGCATACTCCATACAGTATATAAATGGCTGCAAGCTTGTGCTTCCCTCAGCTTACAGTCACTTAGTTTTAATATAACAACATTGTAATTTGATTATGTTTGTCAACTTTGTATATTCTAGAGTTTTAATGTTTTAATATTTCAAGTGAGGGTAATGCAATACTAAATTTAGCATGCTAGACTTGTATTCCGTTGTTCTAGAAGACTGCCTGGGGATGGCACACCAGTGCCAAAACATGTAGAAGTTTGATACTTGTCATGAATTGTATTTTATTAAATGCATTTCTTGGCTGATGTATTGATTATAAGAATGTGCACAGAATGAGTAACATAAAATTAGAATTTGATCATTTTCTGAACCCATCCAACCTAGTCCACATCACAAACTGCCATTTTGATATCATATCCATTCATCTACACACAGAGTTTATCCAGTTCATCATTACTAAAAATACTTACCACATTATGCTGTTGTATTGAAATAACAACTAATGTCTGATATTGGATATCTTGTGGACCAGGAACTACAGTGTGATAGTAATTTCATGACACAGGAAGACTGAATTAGACCACATCCTGCTGTTCAGTTGGGTTGTAAGGTGTAGCTGTTCTGTCCTGTAGTTCCAATGTGTATTGCCTTTTTAATTTGGTGCTGTCAGCTTGTAGCTATTTTGACATTGTTTCAGTTATGCAGTTCACCCCTGGGGGTTAACTATAGTGGTGTTTGTGTGTTAAAATTATTTTGATGATTGCTATTTGAATAATGTGGATAATACAGCAGTTTGTGGTAAACGTGACACTGTCTTTAAAAAATTTATGCAATACTGTTGTTCATTATACTTGTATCCATCATTCAGCATAATTAGGTAAAGAATGTGAAGTATATAAAATACAAAATCTGTGTACTGGGTTTTGGTGGCTTTGTCGTATGTTTGCTCAGTCAGTATGGACATGCTGCAGTTTGATGTACCATATGTACAGATCTGTGAGGACATTTTTGGGTGTAATTTATGCCTGCATGTTGCTAGATTTGCTACTGCATGTTCATCAGTCTGAATGTATGTAATAGTCACTTTGTTAGGATTTTGATTAAATGTCTTACTGGAGATCCTTGCTGTAAGTGCGTATATATATATATATATATATATATAGCAAATTGATACCTAACTAGTGTGGGCTGTTCTTTTGTATGAAGTTAAACATTTGAATGTGCTGGAAATGCTAATGTTCTAAAATGTAAAATGTTTTGTATTGGATTGAACAATGTGCTGATTTGGCCTTTTGAATGTGGTCAGGACTGTCATTTCTTCATAAATTGTCTTGGACTTTGTAACTGCGATACAGTCTTTCCATAGTTTATGTGCTTGTAAATTCTGCTTGCTTGATATGACACGGGCTGTACATTACCACAAACATGTAGTGCCTGAAAGTAGTCCTCACATGTGTATAACTGCCACATCAGTGCTGAATTTGTAGTTTAGTCATTATATGGAGTTAAAGGTATTTTGTTGGGTGCTGTAAAATATAAATAGTATAAAATAAGGGCCCACAATGTAAAAAATGTACCAACAGGCATTTTTTGTTTAGTATAAGGTAAAGTGGCACCTAGTCCCATTCCTTGTGTCTGGGAATTTGGGGAGCTGATCGTCACACATAAGGGTAACTGTAGACATATTGAAGCAGTTGTGCACACTGTACAGGGGGTGGTCTTTCAGCATGCTGGTTGGGTGAAGAGTCTGTGACATCTCGTCATTAAAATGGGACATGTTATCAGATTTCAGACTTATAGGTTTTACTCCTCACCTCACATTTTCGTGGTAATCAGATAATGATGGGTGAGATGGTCAGCAAAAGTAGCATGCTTGTGAATGTTGCAAAACATTTGCGTTCATTTTGGTTTGAGAACTTGAAAAGAACAGACCATTTGGAAGAACAAACTTAGATGGAAGGATGCTATTAAAATGTATTTTAAATTAATAGGGTAAGGGTGTGGACCGATATGGTTTAGCCAGTTAAGGGACCATTTTGGAACTTTTTTGCACACAGGGTTGAACCTTCATATTCCATGAAATGTGGAATGGCTATTGTCTTTTTAAGAAAGACTCTGAACCGTGGAGTTATTTGATTAGTTACGGCTGGTGTGTCATGTGAAACAGATGTACTTGATATGCCAGTTGTATTGTTTCAAGTACTTGTCCGTGTATGTTTTGTGGGTTGCTGCTGCATTTTAAGAATGCTGATGTCTGCTGATTTAATTAGGTATTAATATGTTTTAAAATATAATATGTTGTGTCATAATAAGACAGAACCAAAGGCTAGAGTTTTCCTTCTAACTTTCAGGAGAGCGTACGTCGCCTTCTGACTGAGTATTTGGATCGCTTCTCCCAGATAGCTGGCAACTTAATCAATTGTGGTCCTGTGCTGAACTGGTTGGAGTTGGACAATCGAGGACGTCGGCTGCTTGTTCCTGATGGAGACAATTGTCCTATAAATACTCCTGCTGTTGCTGCAGCATATTCGGTCAAGAGATACACAGCCCAGGCTGGGGATGAGATTTCTTTTGAGGCAAGTACCAATGACTTATTTTTGTTGTCCATCATGCACAGATTTTCTTTATTTCCAGGTATAACAAAGAATGAAGTATGTGCATAACTGATTTTGGTGCATGTAAGCTGGGTAGAGAATTTCTTTTTCTTTTTTCCTTCTTATTTGTGATCAAAAATAAGACTTCAGTAACCTTCAGTCTGTTTTAAAGAACATTGATGGTTCATGTCCCCTCATGGTCTGTTATTTTGCCAGTATATGTAATGCTGTTATAATGTGGTCTACCGATTCATCAAATTGTAGGCACAGTCCGCATTTGCTGTCTGTTTCTGTTTGTAATATTTTTGTTGCATGATCCTGTGCTGCTGTTATTTCGCTTTCAGTGTCTGCTCTCAGTTCTCCCCTTGACTCCCACTGGAATGTTTCTTCATCACAAATAAGCTCTCTGTCTATGCTTACAATGTACTGGCCATACACTACTTTGCTTTTTCTTTATTTTGCTTTTGTGTGTTGTGTGTTTTCTTTTTTGTGTCACTTTTTGTCCTTTGATTGGTTTACTTTTTCTACAACCTTTGCTGCTGTCTTAATTGTTGAAATCGTGTTTGTTTGATTGCTTTGCGGCTGTTAGCAGTATTTACAAACCTGTCTTCTATACATTTTATGTTTAGATATTCTGAAATAATGTTTATCCATGCTTTGCACATTTTATACCTTCGTTTTCTTCAATCCCTAGGTGCTTGTGGTACTGGTAGGTTTTTCCCTGTTCATGCTCATATATTTCTTTGTTGACTAATTTTGCTTTCTTGAATATAGTCTCTGCACACTTGTCAAGTCTGAATTCCATATGGATACCATCACTTAAGATTCTAACTCTTATGCGTCAATTTTTGGAGCTCATCCTCTTATCTATGGGCTTCAGTTCATCCATGTAAATTTAGTGTAATATTTTTGTCTTTGTTGCACGTTCTTCATATTTTATGTTCATATTGTTCAACTGTTCTTAGAGGGAGATTAAGCTAATGCAAAATAACAGTAGTGGTAATGAGTCTTCTTGAAATATTCCACATTGTTATAAAATTTTCGTGAATATTGTGATGATCTATTTGTAGGTTGTAGTTGTAGATATGGTAGTCAAGAGGATTAGAGCAGACAACATCAACAAAGTAGTGTGATATAATATTGTGTCATAAATGTTTATTTTATACCAACATGTGCACAAATAAGTGGTGTAAATTTATATGAAAATTACTCCGACATGTTGCGGTGTTAGTACACCATCTTCAGGGAGTTTACAAGTTGTGTTAACTAAAGTTATGAATTATTAAAATGACAAGATACAATATAGTAGTGTGTTGTTATGATGCCGTCTTGGTAAATGTGGCTGCATATGCAATTCCTGGTTAGGTGTGCGTGTGGTGCAGAGTAAACAGGAACCGCTCCACACACACACACACACACACACACA
>Ga0123354_10001901_pt1 | contig 26555 bp, 14 predicted proteins | sample TergutLab28metaG_2_FD_97872 | JGI IMG/M metagenome (GOLD analysis project Ga0123354, IMG submission 97872) | Labiotermes labralis P4 segment gut microbial communities from Petit-Saut dam, French Guiana - Lab288 P4 | ecosystem: Host-associated > Arthropoda: Insects > Digestive system > Gut ...
ATATTATTATGTAGTATGTATGTTTATTAAAATAAAAAAAAAAAAGGAAACCGGGGGGGTTGGCTGGGGGGGGGGGGGGGGGGGCAATACCTCACCAGAGATTGTAAGAAACTGTTTCTCTTACTTCAATGACACAATAAAATAGAACCATATTTGCAACTGTTGGCATGTTATAAATTAAATTTTCAAGTACCCATCTTCCTCGCCATTTTGTTATGCAACAGTACTTCATTGCATCACACAAACACAGTCACAATGTGAAAAATAATAATTAACTATTATACAAATGCTTCAACAGCTGTACATGTTCTGTTACAATTATGCTCAACATAATACAACACACATGGAAGGAAAACAGCTAAATATTCGAAATAAATATAAATATCTTCAAGAAACAAAACGTGTATGCCCCAGACCCTTATATACACATGCATGCAGGAAACAACTGCACAGGATTTGTGAAAAACTTAAACTGTGAATTACAATAATGAAATGGACTATCTGAATAGAAGGAAATTAAACATGCATTTACCCAAAACTCTTTTGTCTGTTCATCAACTTCCATTCAAAAGTGATGACTAGATACTGCGGACTTGTATTATGAAAACATATATGTGGCTTTAATTTAACTGTTTTCTGAACAATCTTTAGCTGACTGACCTTAGTAGTTGAAATGATATGACATTTCCTTAGTGGTAGGAGTTACATTTAACTTTGAATTGCGATCCTTTTTATAAAGGGTGTAACTGTATTTGCAGGAACTTCCATCCTGAAAAGCTACAGCTCTCATTTCTGTTTCAGTCTCCCTTTTAAATCAGCCAGTAATAATTGTGAAGATTACATTTATTATGCAGAAAAACAGACACCGTCTGAAATTAGTCTTGTGAGCTATAATTAAAATGTTATAATTAATCCTTATGTTCAAGGTGATGTTCACCAGAGATCTAACTTGGTTCCTTTTGCAAAAAATCAAGTGGGATAATGGCCTTTTCATGTTAACAGCTTTATGTATTTACAACTACAACCTATGGAACTGACACACTGCCCTAATTCACCCTTCTATTTATGCAACACTGGTGGGGGACTCATGACCTGAGCACAAAACATTTTCCATAACTATCAGTCTTCCAGTGTTTTGGGTGTAGATATATCCAATAACTGATAATACAATCAATTACTTGCATATGAATGCAAAACGTCCACATAATGTAGCATCTTTCCTTTCTTCAGAACAGAAAGTAATCATTGTGGTGCATTTATTTTATACACTATCCCACATCGCCCTTTCAGTTCTGATATGTGTAGTGAAACACTTTTGCACAGAGGCTTACACTACTGGAGACTACTTTCTCTATTTCTTCTTTAATTTTTCTGGCAAAAATGTAATTTATGCAGTAAACCAGTAATTCCCAGCATCTTCTCATCCATGAATCCATAAACAACACTTCTTCCAAAACCAGCCTCCTTATATTTCACACTACACAATACAAATAATAGTCTACAAATTTAACTACTACTAACATATATAAACATGTTTATTTACATTGTACAAATTAACACCTGTGCATTATATTGAAGTTGGGAAGATGTCATATCCAAACATATTATACATCTGCATTTGAAGTTTAAAATTATGGTGAGGGGACTTGTCAACACATATATAACAGAACTGCAAGTAACTGCAACTGATGTTGACAATACAGAACTGCAAGTAACTGCAACTGATGTTGACAATGAGACCTTGGTACAAAAAAAGCAATAATTTTCAATACAGAGTATACAGTTGCTAACAAAAAATAACAAAAGTGTTAAAATATAAGTTACATAAATACTGTATGTGAGTTACACCCTTGAATGTGAGGTATACCATGGTGTGTATTAAACTTCACTGCTACTGTGACAAGTTTCCACGTTTACTCTGGTGTGACGTCAAACCATATCTGCTAGAGTTATGAAGTTTTGATGCTGTACCCTGGTTGCCACCATTATGGGGTTGTGACATCACACCCCACATAGCATGTTTGATAGTTTCCATGACTAGGCTGTGACTTCAAAGCATGAAGAGCTGTTTTAGTATGTGGTCATATTTAATTTAAGTGATCAAGATTTGTAAGATACAACCTCAAAAATTCATATCTTCACCATAATTGCAGCTGCTGAATTTCAACCAGCATTTCATGCATAAAATATGCATATGTTTACGATCTATTTCCATGGAAGATTTAATATGCCTAGCTCCAGGGAATCACTAGGTACTATCAATAAACTGAGATCTAAGAAAAGGTTTTACATTGTTGCCATGTTAATTCTACAAAAAAAAAAAATACTTGAAACAAATCTGCATTTTTGAAGATCTAGTACCAACATCATTTCATGATCATAAGTGATACCCGTTATCATTCCTGTCTCAGAGGTCTGTAAGTGTACCATGTTGTTCTTACTGAGAGTAGGAAATTAAAAAGGACACTGTTGCCTCCAATGGCACAACCTTCACACCAAGTTTAAAAAAAAAAAATTGGACTGCTGGTTCAGAAGTTGACAGAGATGGAAACACAGGAAACAGACAGATGTTTGTTTAATGAGAGTGTCAGTTGTTAAGATTAAATAGAACTAGTGGTAGATAAATGAAACATGATTATGGAGCATGAGTGGCATGACACAGACAGGGAAAACCTGGAGTTTTCAGAAAAAACCTGTCCCATTATCAATATACTGAAATTCCCATTGGCAAAACTATAATCTTTATTATAACTAACAGCCAAAGTGTTTGTCCCTGGCCATGATTTTTTTTTAAATAAACTGCAGTGACATTAGAAACTGGTTCATTTTATTCCTATTAAGTAGTTTTCTATTATTCAGAAATGTGGTACTGTATAGTGGTCACTTTATAAATTAAACAGTTGACAAATAAAGAAACAGCAGAGGCATTTGATCAGTCTTGTACTAGCAACCTAAACACTGATGAGGAGAAAGGCGGAGGATAAGTGATAACATCAAGTAACGCTGCTTGTTGTTAAACTTCTTCCTTCTTCCTCTGCATGTACCTTACACAGAATCAATTACATGAGCAGCTATCATAACATTCACGCACTACTTCATGACTTATCCTTGGCTGTTTCTTTATTCATCTAGTAAACCAAGAATTAATGTGATCTGATTCTGCTATATTGTCTTGCATGCTCAACATCACTGTTTCTTCTGCTTCTGTACATACATCACAGACAACACACTCGGTAACTATGACAACTGTGCTTGTTTGCATCACCCTGTACCACAGACAGAACACAGCTATAGTGTTTACCATGACAACTTACAAACACCCACATACACTGGCCTGGGCTCAAACCTGGGCCTTCATAGTGAGGGTCCAGTCACTAACTGCAAAGAACAATGGTACAGCCTTTCAAAAGCTGAGGCAGAGGACACATACAGAATGGTATTCTCATAAGCCCACGTCTCCCCACGAGAGAGTACACTAGAAATCAGGGGTGTTAACTGTAAGTTGAAACACAAAATGCACTTATTTTAGACACACATACACCAATGTTTTGTAGCATTTCATTATGATCCCTGATACCAAAAGTAAAAAAAGGTAAAAGGTAAAGTGATCCCGTTGCAGGCCTGGTGTGGCACAGAGGGTGGGTAGTGGTATAGCTCTACTCTTCCATGAATGCGGCACTAGAAGGGGGTGAGTGGCCAGCAGCACGCCACAGCTGCACTTTACCCCCGGGATAGACCCGGTACCCATCGTACGGGAGGCTGGGCGGGTCCCAGGGCTGGTCTGGACGGGTGGAAAATCTCGTCCTCACCGGGATTCGATCCCGGACCATCCAGCTTGTAGTCAGTCACTATACCAACTGAGCTACCTGGCCCACGATACCAAAAGTAGTAATAAATAATACCCATTTGGCTCATGCCCAAAAATAATATCAGAATGCTTTCTTATGATAAAATTTCATGCAGTAAAACCTTGACTGTATGGACTTCACTGGCATGCAGCAGCCTTTGCCCCTCCACACCCAAATGGGACTGCAAACCATGCTGTTCTGAGGTGGCTCTTGAATGCAGTCTGTAATATCCTGGAGATGTCCATTCATATAATCTGCCTTGTGATTCCATGGGTGAAAAAAAGTGTAGATTGCTCCATACTAGTGCAAATTAAAGGCATCTTTACACAGGTGAAAATGGATACATTCCATGACACAGCATCTACTTCTGAAACTACATTCCCTAGAAACAGGTATCTGGTAGTAATTCAGAATAACTGGTTCTGTACAAATCTACTTTTACTCATTACAAGTACTGTTTTCTTAGGACCGTGTTGTTGTTGTTATTATTATTATTATAAAAACAATTCACTGCAACACAAACTGCAGTACAGTAAATGCATACAGACATTGTTTTGTAACATTTTTTCATCACTGACGCAATATGTTATTCACCTAATCTTTTGAATAATCACCTGATCAGACAGCCCTTTCCTCCATACAGTCCAAAGAAATGAGGCTCTACTGTATTATGCACTGGTTAATTACTGGCTTCATCACGGCTCCTGCATAAGCAGATACAGCTTATATACAGACTTATTTCCAAGAACCATCATTTCAGTCAGTATGAAATTCAGATTTCAAAATATGGAACACAGCAGCTATCCGACTGTTCATATACGTAAATATGATAATACAGGACACATAAGAAAAATGGTGCCCCACATAAAATACAAACACTAAGATGTTTATAACAACGAAAACAGGAATACATTCATCCTCGTGGTATCTGTCAATTCTTGACAGAAGAAAAAGTACAGATATATTTAAACATGACTAGGGATTCAATAATAAACACTACTTACCTCCTTGAGATTACAATGTACATTCTTTGCATCCAGACCATTAGTGTCATTAACGTTGGGTAGTGGCTGTAACACTTTTCATCTCAGGTTAATGTTAGTGAAACAGTGCCTGAAGCAAATCCATTTGATATTTTACGTTACACAAAATTGACAACTCTGGCCATGACAAACTTGTGACATTATCACGAGTAACATACTTTGAAAGTTTTAATGACCTATTCAAAGTCACAAGATTTGAGGCTCTCACAGCATTTCTACAGAAGATTCAAGCATTTTGGATGTTATGTTGTGTTGCTAGGTGAACAGGTCATCATGTTTTGAAGGGCCCCTTCTAGGATCGCTCAGATCTGAAGATGAAGGCACTACAATCCTTTGGAATGATGGATACTTATACCTAATGACCAGGTGTAGTAACACCCCAGAAGGCTTGAATCTTCATTTTTACGGTCATTTTTATGAGTAACTACATTTGTCTGTTGGAACCTAAACTGATAGATCATATGGACTACGAATGTGTATAAAACTAATTGGATTAATTACTGACAACAGACAGTAATCTCTTTGTGAAACAGTTCCCCCTTCTAAGTGGTAAATCTGCAAATTACTACTTAATTCGATGGGAAGTTTACCATGCTGGATGACTTCTTTACAGACTGCAGGGTAAGTGATGTGTACAGCAACAGATGAATATGCCACCAAACAAAGCAAACCACAACCAAACAAAATACTGAGAAAAATTTCAGACATAGTACCTAGTGATTAACGAAGCCACTGTAGTACTGTAACACATATCTCACTTCTGTATTACTGGGGTCATGAAATATATAATCTGTACACTGAAAAACAACTCAATTCACAATATAAGTGTCATAAACCTCTGACAGTCAAGTGCTTTTTAGGCTGGATAATATCATATTCATTCTAGGTATTAATTTTTCTAAACAGACTGCTATTATAGGTAAAAAATGTTAAACAATATCCTAATTCTTTAATATAAGCCAATGTTTAAAAACATTTCTATCAGTACTATTTACAAAGTGAAAATAACTGATAAAAGTAAATTGACAATTGTTACTGGCCATTCATGGTCACATCTTCTCCTGCAGTTGAACTTCCCTCTGCCGGATGAAAATTGAGAGATGCACTATTGATGCAGAATCTTCTTACTTTAGGTTTTGGACCATCATTGAACACATGACCCAGGTGTGCACCACAATGCGCGCAAGTCACCTCCGTCCGGATCATTCCTGGGTTCGCGATTAATAAAAGAAGGTTGCCTCCAACTGATGTGTTGTTCAGTATGGCATTTTTGAGTTGTTGACAGAGTTGAGTCATGGAGCAAATGGGGTAGATTGGAGGAGAGGAAAACGAATGGATTGCAAGACAGAAAAAGAACAAGTAGTATGAACCCATCACCAATCCAGCAAGCAAGACAAGCGATTTTGGACAAGGGGTGCAAATGTCAACTATGGTCACTGATTATATGGCTCTTAGGATGTTTTACTTTTATATACTGAGCAAGACTATCTATCCAATGTACATAGCTGTGATTAAAAAACAGTAAACATATAGTTTAAAAGGCAATGTGAGGTAATGTCCCTACAGATTCCAGTGCATTTCTGAACTCTGAAGAAATGAAGGGACATATAAGATGGTTCCTTTTGTCACTTCAAGGAGGCAAGGAAAAAAATTGGGTGGGTGTCTGACCAGCCTTATACCACTATCAATGGTCATTTACTGTGCATCCCTAACATACCTGCATAAGGGGCATACAGATGTTCAACCACAAACATGCACTCAGCCCTGGTATCCTTCTACAAATGAGTTAAGTGACACAAAAATATACAAGTTAACCCTCATCTTACTAAACTCACCCAGAGTGTACACTATATTATTATTACTATTTACCTTAATTGTTTTATATTATTTCCTACTAACATTACTAGGAAAGTGAGCCCACATATGAAAAGAACACTATCCTAACATATTCCACATGACCTACTATGAATTAAAAAATTACCTAACATTTAAACAGGTGTCACTAAGAGACAGGTTGAAAAGATATAAGGGGCCTATGGTACCAGAAATACTATGAAACAAAGGTACTGAACAACAGAATTTATGTATGTTATGCTGGCATACATAAGCCTACACCCTGCAGCCTTAGATTTGAAACAATCTTCTTTTCTGATGATAAATCTCAGGTACTAATTAACAGTATCAATAGTATAAATAGTATCAGTCATCATACCTTCATGATGACTCCAAATTCTGAATATTAAATAATGCAGATATTTCATTTGACACTATCAGTGACCTTGGAAGCTTTTGTCACCCCTCTCCCTAAATTATAAAGATAAAATGTAAATACTTTATAATTTAAACTCCGCATAATGAAAATGGTAACTACAAAAAGTTGGAGAATATGTATTTGGTTAACACAGAGCCAATTCATAGCACAACATAGCAACAGTTGTAAATGACTAGTTATTACAAGACATTAAGGATCGTATGTAGACAAATGAGTGCTAATTTGTAGTATCACCAAAGCTTCGCTTGCATACATGGAGACTAGAAGCTGGAAAGGTTCATGCTAAGACAGGAATTAATGGAGTAACAGATCACCTCTAATGAATATATGAAACACAGCTCATGGGTACCATTCACAGTGTTAGCTTTCATGTCTCATCACCAGCATTCAACAAAAGATTCAAAGTATGCTGTTACAGTAATGCATTTTAATAGATGAACTGATGACAGATTCTTCAAGGTGAGTCATCCTCGTTGTGTTGGTTAATCAAAGGTAAATAATATGCAAGGGTATTACCATCTTAACACAACTATATTGTTAGATACATATAAACATGTAGTTGAGATATTTATATGTATCTGACAATATAGTTGTGTTAAGACGGTAATACCCTTGCATATTGTTTACCTTTGATGACAGATTAATTACCAAAAATAAGTTCATCCTATAATAGGCCATGAAGACCCAGAGGTATAGTCCTACATTGCCTTTAACCTTGGTGCTAGATGGGGGTGGAAAGGCAACACCATGCCCTGGCTATTTTACCCTGGGAAAAAGACTTGGTACCCATTGTAAAGGAGGCTGAATGGGCCTTGGGACCAGCCTGGACAGGTACATAAAATCCTGCTCCTAACAGAGTTGAAACTTGGTACTAAGCCGCCTATGCTATTTCAGTTGCCAATAGATCAATTACTATTGCTGTTACATTAGACTAACAGGTAAAAATGTTAGAGTGAAAACTTGAAAACATTATCATACAGCTCTGCCCAGTGTAATTTCCAAAAACTTCTATTAGTTCTACATTCTAGGTATTTGGCAGTCATAATTTAATTTAGAGGTATATTCCTTCCAACACATTTTACTGTACTACAAAACTTTACAATACTTTTACTTACTATATGATACTGTATTTTCTCTGCCATACAGACTGGCCCAGACACCAATCCAGCCTCCTGAAAAATGGGTACCAGGCCTCTTTCCCACAGGTGAAGCATCTGGAGTGTGGTGTTAACTACCCATCCCATCTAACACCGAGGTTAAAGAACGATCACAGCCATACCTCTACTACCCCACTGGGCCGTCATGGCCTGTTAGTGCGAGCTTTACCTTTATATAATATTGTACCCTGTCATACTTTGCATGCAACCATATGCCTGTATGTTGTTGCCACAGTGTGCACTGAAATCAGAGATCAATAGTGCATATTCTTATTCACTGGAGCAATGGATTAAAACTTTTAACATTTGATTTTCATGCTCATCACGTACATGATGCAGTGTAGTTGCTTCCTCCTTTCAAAATGAAAACATACTAAAATCTAACATACCTGCGTTAAGCAAAAGCCTAAACTTGTCTTCATCAGAAAACTATATAGGTCCTGCAAATACAGAGTGAAAATAAATGTGGAAATTTGCACATATCTTACAAAGTATTTAGGCTGGTGGTTAGTTATCACACAATATGTTTGAGAAATTGTGCTAGAAGCATCTGAAACTTAAACAAGCCAAAAATGAAACACTCAATGGTCAATACTAACATCAGTTTCTGCGAAGCACATCCAGATATGGCAGCTGGTGTCTGTGAGACAAATAAATTTTGAATGATGATATATGCCAAGGCGAAGAACTTCTGAAGATAAACTTGTAGTGTTATTTATGTTAACAAATAAAGTGAGAAAGTACACACTGCATCATCTGTTTCTGCATTTGATACACCGAATATGGAGTCCACTTAATCCTTCAGTAACATAACAATACTGAACTATATACTTGCCCTTAAGTTAACTGACAGTAACAATGTGTTGTGCGGGAAAATTTAAATGAATATATTATATCTCTTGAAAAAAACACAGAATATGATAGGCATAAAATATGCATATTAATACAAACAACAATATACCTGGAAGTTAATATTCACAGTGTAGAGCAACAAAAGGCCAGGCAATTTATGCTCATTTATGTGTTGAACAAATTTTATTCCCATTGTAGACATTGTTAATAATAATGTAAGTAATCCACATCAGTACATTATGTGTTTGGTTAGTGAAATAAAATTTTTGCAGAATACAGTTCTGAAGAATTCTTTTTATGGGATCACTGCTTGGTACACATACACTGAGGTTTCTCTGTTGATTCAGGATGGTTAGGATAAATTAGTAGACACAACTTCATGTACTTTTAAACTAGCCACATCCAATTCCTACACCCCCCCCCCCCCCCAAATAAAAAACCCCTTCACAGATACACTGAAAAACGGAAAAACTGCAGTCACATCAATATCAGAGCCCAAAGGCTGGCAAGTTTTAAAAGATGTACAGAGGATAAAATTTATTATTTATATATATATGTGTGTGTGTAAAATTATAAAAGGAAAGTAGTAAGAGATGTGACTAGTTTACTGGTAACTCAGAATGTCAGGGCACAATACACAAATATAATTCAATTAAGATGGAAAATAACTTGCACACACCAATCCCTTTAAAATCTTCAAATCAACAAGCAAAAACTAAAAAACTATTAAATATAACAAATTAAACAAGTGCTGGCCGAAATAGACACAGAGACATGTATAGAGAGACTGGGTTATAAATGTAAGAAGGAAGTAAGAACATGCTACGATTATAGTAATTAAGAAACTTTAGTCTGTAATCTGTGTTCATATGAAATGTAGGAAAGTCACATATTAAATGAAAAGCTCAATGGTTTACAAGAAAACCACAAATTTGGGATCTTGCCCATGTGTATGCATGTTCTTTTACTGACAGCAAGTTACAAGTCTCTCAATTACACACATTAATTTTCACAAAATGGCTCATTATACAAACAGTATGTATCATACAAGATTGAGCTCAATATCCATACAAAAACAGCAATAATGACCATTATGGTGTGTGCACACATACACATTTTCTTGTGTTATCTTTCATTTTCCTATCAAAGATTGAGTCATAAATTAAGTAAGCGGTTCTTTTGGAGGTTGGATTTACATGTAAAATTAATTTATGGCTAATAAAATCAATAATCAAAAGACAATTAGAAACCCTAAGCCAATAAGCGAGAACATTACCTACTGTTCCCTTCTCTGCAAGCAGTGAGCTTTCCCACAAAATCCACACTGGAACTTTCTGAATGTGGACGACTTACCACTGAAACAACTCAGCCTCTTCTAATGCCATAATGAAAAAGTCATCAAACACGTAAAGGTAATGATCTCATAACTATTTAAGTTAAAGCACAAATTATGTATGTAAAAGCTACTGGCTGAGTGGTGCATGACATGTTAGTGCAACAAACTACAGAACAATTAGATGCAGCTGGCTGTGCTACACCACACTAACTCTAACACTGTTACTCTATGACTCACCATGAGATGTGTCCTTTGTTAACTTCACCTTGCCTTGGTCCAGTACGTCACTGAAGGCTGGCCAACCACACCCAGAGTCAAACTTTGTTTCTGATGAGAACAATTCCTCTCCACACACTACACATGTATACGTTCCAGCATCTGTTGTTTTGTAGTACTTCCCTGTAAATGCCCTGTAAAAAATTGAGACAATCATATACTTGCAAGACTGATGTACTAATTTAGCTGAAACATAATCTGTATTTCATTTAAATGGGCTTCATAATACACCTATGAAACATGAACTTACCAATCTCATCCTAAACTTGAAAAAAATCTATGCAAAAGGATGAAAGGGGGAATTGCTGGTAAAATGCACCACCTTTAAAGATATTAAGAAAACCAATTTTCCCTTAATAAATTAAATTTAATTATGCTAGACATCCTGTAACTCAAGCCTCTTTGCATATAACTTATTACCTAGCAGCGTCTAAATCTCTACATGAGGAACAACAGACATGTATACAGGCATCAAGTGGTAAAATTAAAATTAGAACACAACATTCAATGAAGCAGGAAACAGTGAAATGGTTACTGAAGGTCAATATGACAAAACATTCTGGAGCCATTGAGCTGGAATGAGTGTGACTTCTAACGATGTTACAGTCTACTGCCCAGTACTGTGTGTCAAATTAATAAAATTTGAAATAAACAGAGTAGTAGCTGAAGTCAAAAACTGAAACAAGGCTTTTCATAAATTAAGACCAAGTTTTCTAGATAATAAAATAACAAAACCATTTCCTCAATGTTTATGGAAATGTAACAAACAAAACAATGCAAGTGTAGTGGCAAACACAACATGATTCTGATGGCAGATGCTGTAAGTCTTATATTTTTAAGACCAGCAGTCACAACCATACAATTGTTGGGGCAAAATACAAAGCACACCTACAGTTCCTTCTGTTAACACTGTAGCTGAACATTTTTGGAACATTTATTAATCAGGTAAAACGATTGCTAGCCCTCATTTGCCAGCGGTTCGAAGCCATCCATCATAAATTTCACTGTAAATGTCCATTCAAGAAGCCTTTAGTGAAAGTTAGGAAAGGTTGGCTACAGAGATCTTTGAGGATGAAACTGTATATGCAGCCGACAAAGGGCAATAAATCCATTTATTTTAATTGGAGCCATCCTGATGTGTTTTCACTCAATATTCTAAGGTTGGTTCAGTCAAAATACAACTAATTTTATTTTCGGTCATAAATGTGGCAAAATGTTTCAACTCATAGAGTCATCATCAGGCCTATTTCTTGAACCATATTTAAGGTACATCAAGTAGAAGTGCACATTTGTGGACCCCAATATGTTTACAACTGTGAGAGAACATGGATAAAAATGAAGAAGGTATTACTATAATAGCATTCACATTAAAAATCATCCACGTGTTCTCTTTAAAATGATCGAATTGGCAATACAGTAATTAAAATTATAAAATACAAGGGGATAAATATCTAATTAGAGTAAAAAATGGTCGTTATGTAAGTAATATATTATTGCTGAACAATGTTTTTAATGCTGCTTTCGGCATTATCATCTTAATGTTCCACTGTTCGCTACTGTCAAATCAGGGGACTTTTGGGGAAATGTCACCCATCTTCTATGGAAACCAATTAGGTTCTGGACTTCTGTAACAGCAAAGATAACTGTATGGTCATGCTATATAATCCAGTTACATGAAATGTAGGCACTTACAATGTTGATGTTGCTGGGTCAGTGCACGTAATGAAATTGACAATCCTATGTGCTTATGATGTTCTACTTCCAGCTTTCCAAGTAAACTGTCACTTGCTCATATTAGTTTTGTAGGAGGATGTGTGCGAGTGTATAGCGCGTCCGTTTTATGCAATTTACAGATGTAAATCGGATAAAAGGACGCTGCAACAAAAGGAGGTAATATCAGTTAAGAGTAACCACAAGGCATTGTACAGAACAAACAGGAAATATAAATGGATGTTATGATGTGTTTTATAGCCAGAAGAGAAGCATGGATGAATACGCTACAGTCATATAATAATGCTCAGCAATGTTGTGTTTCACCACTTCTTTACACTGGTACTTAGTGTTGCCAGCCACCATATTTTTAAAGAATTGTTCCTTATTTAAAATGCCTTCCTTCATTGCCAATGGAAGTTGGGTTATAACATACAACTTTCTTGCATTTGAACAGACATGCCACACTGACCGTCGTTTACCCAGGTCACTCCTGTAACTGACAGCTTTATGCTAAGCTTGCTTACAAAATTTAGTGCAGACACCTTTTGTGACTAAGACAGAGATTATATGGGTAACACCAAAATGCCTACCATCATGCCAAAGAGTCTGAGTGAAGTCAAGACTGAGCTATCAGGTAAAACTCGACACTATACCATTACCTGACACATTCAGTATCTTTACAAGTTCAATTTTTTTCTAAATACAGTTACTGAATCACAGCTTCTCACATAAACATATTTTCTTATACATCAAAATCCACTGAATATCACTTAAGATAGAAATTCAAGAACTTGCTCTCACTAGAATTTGTGGACTGTCTGTCTTCAAAGTTTATAGGACAACCACAATGGTGCTGCTAATACAGTAAATAATAGAGTCAGAATGTATTTTCCTCCAAGTGCACACATTTCATACCATGTTTCATAAAAAATGGGCAATTATTGTCTGTAACACCCATGCAAGAATGTCAAACAGGGGACAGATAATACACAGCTTACAAATATGATTCAGATGCAAGAATATGGTAGGTTAAAATGATGCAATATGCTTGAAGATTTCTGAACCCTATATTTTGGAAGTTAGTTTAATCATATAAACCACGCACAAGCTGTATCCTAAATAATTTCATAATCCAACCATTCAAAATATTCCATTCTATTTTTTATTGGTTTACTGGAATCAGAAACAATGGATCCAATGAACAGCAAAAATCAGAAGCAATTACAAATCATGAGCTGCAAATAATGTAGAAAAAAGCTGTTATTACTCATCATTGTCTCCAGTATGGTGCTAAAACAAAGAACAAAGACTGCCTAATCTCTTAAGTGCACAGCGTGTACTGTACAACTTGGTCAAACAATATCAGTGGAATAACCTTTTAAAGTATCTACAGTTTCACTACAACCAGCAAGTCACTATAACCATCAAAAACATTTGCAATCAGACCTGCCTCCAGACACATAAAATCAGTTTATATTATTACAGCGCTGTGGTGTATGGACCAGAATGCAACAGAATACAGCTACAAACAACATGGAGTTGTAGAACAGTATATAATACCCTTCATAAGAGCCTGCTTATATGACAGAAGTAACATCTATTGAATTCAGTAATGCCGATCCGGTTATTGAAGAAGTGGAGAAGTACCAATTAAAGTACAAAGACAAAGTAGGTTTTTTTTTAACAAAAATCTATGATCTACTGTAACCTAGTGAGCCGATTCCCTCCAAAGAAGATGATAAAACGTCACTTCGATATTAAATTTTAATTAGAACCTTACCTTTCCGTGCCCTTTTCTTGAGTGACATGGTACTGTAAAGGTGTTAACTTTTTCTTTAATTCTGCTTTCGCATTTTGATCTTTTTCACTGTCTGACATTTTTCTCAAACAAAAAAAAAAGTGTATCTTGAACGGAAGAACGTTTCCTGCACAATAATCAGCCAAACGAGACACTTTGCCTTATATGGTATGGGTCAGATCTCCCTACTACCCACACCATGCAGTTCCTTCCTGAACAAATTTCGCTCCGCAGCAACACCTGTGAGCATAAACGCCGTACTAATCTGCGAGCAGTGACAGCATCTATTATTGACTGCAATTGTCTCCTACACCAATTTCTACGCATGTCATGCAACATTCACATACGGATCACAACCATTCATTTCATTGAACCAAACTCCGTGCTTTTTCATTGGATCTTGGAACCTAACAATACCAGATGATCTGTGCGTGACACACATACAGCCCAAGCCACAGGCTCTCAAATACGTGGTTCTAACTTCCACCACAGAGCTATCTCTCATTAACTACTAAGATTAACTTCAGAACACTGATGACATGGAGACCTGTACCTATAATATACGCAGAAGTCGTCACCACAGATGAAAGACACGGACAGGCATCACCATGCAAACGTTTTCTCACTTATTTACGAAAACGGCATGCGTGGCTCTGTGCGTTGCCCATGGTTGAACGTATGGAAGCACAACTTCAAGCAACCACGCTGCGTGCCTTAACCACCCCTCCGCGACCGATCACTACCAAATTCCCCCCAAAAAACTTCGCAGGTGTAGTCTTCGTGGTTACCGAAACGAATAACCTGACTGGTGGGTACCGAGACTTTCATTCCATAACCAAATACCAGACAATATGGTGGTCTAACCTAGATCGCAAGAAGAATCCACACTGTGAGCATCTCCAATCCTGTATCAAACAATACGGAGTAAAACAAGTGGTTTCATGTTCGCAAATGCATTGAGTAGCAAACTAATTGATGGGATCGACTCACCACAGCTTTTATCCGTGGCGTCAATCATTATAGTTTTCTGGCGATCATCTTCGTTACTGAGAAATTTTTTCGTAATTTAAAAAAGAGCAATTAGAATTATGCTGAGATTGGGTCAAAGGAGTTCTTGTAGAGAGCGTTTCACAAAATTGGATATACTTACAGTTCCTTGTTTATATATTTATGTCTTGATGTCATTTGCTATCAAAAATCTTACTATTTATCAACCTAACACCTCTGTTCATGGTATGAACGCAAAGCAGCAAAATAAATTGCACATACCCTCGGCAAGACTTTTCTCAATACACAGAGGTGTCTACTAGTTATCTGTTAAAATATTTAACCAGGTACCACAAAATATATTTAAATATTGTAACTACATACATATCTTTAAGACTTTGTTAAGAGACTGCCTTGTTAAAAATGTCTTTTATACCATGGAGGAATTTCTGTCTACAGTTCATAACAATGCAGACACATGAACATTCAAATTTAACTTGTGTTATTTTTGCATGTATACATGATCTTTTCTTTATAATTGATCGTGTTCTGACTAATTTTATGTAATTTGTAACTTATTTATTTGACTTGATTGCATATTGCAATTTAGCTCTTTTCATGACGAATTCAACATTCAGTCCGACTTGTGAGGATGATATATATATCCCACAAACGGCTTCACCCCTGTTGCAGACAAAAACATCAGTGGTTTTTGTGATTCATTTTTACCATGTTACGAAACATAAGTAAAAAATAGTCTTTATATACTAAAATACACCACATACTAATACGCCCCACCTCGATGCCTGAGTAGACCATTTGATACCTATACATACCTTGGCAATATGATTGGGCGTAGAGAAATTGTGACGCCTCCAAGCGACATACGACATACGTATTTTGACACGATATAGTTTGCACGTCATATTTTTCACTACAGATGACAATACTGCTGTCAACCAACCACAGACTTGTATTAATTTCGGCGCCCAACGTATTTTTATAGGCTTCGTTGTGAGAGTTGGTCTGTCGGATTTTTAACCTCTCATTCTCGTGTCGTTTGTTGTTTATAAGGACTGTTTACGTCTACAAGGTGAGTGTTATCGTTGTCATATATATATATATAAAGCATGTGTTTAGTAATAACTGTTGTTAAAGAAATGAGATCTGAATTTCTCATGCAAAACGAGATCCAGATTGACGTATAATGAATTACTCTACGTGTTATAAATTGTGTAGCATACACAGATTCAAGTTGTGTTAACGACTAACATAACTGTTTTTTTTTTTCCGTATAAGTACTGGAATAGTAGTGGACTGTATTATCGATAGTGATGTTGGAGTCTACGTATAGTGCTCGAAGATACCGATTGAGGGTATTAAAAGCATGTCCCAGCCATGTTCCATCTATAGGTGTCAGCACGGGTAGATCCATTTCCACGGTTAGCATAGATCTACTAATCTGCACTCTGGTCATTGCCCTTCTGTTATAGCCTTTCGATACGTTTATCGATATGTACAATGTTAGATACTTAACGGCAACGTTGTAACTTGCCACGCTGGTTTTTGGCGTGTGGTTTTGCTGAAGCCGGTCGAGAAGGTTGGAGGTTCTTTGTACTAAGGTTAGCCGATTCCCATTTAATTGTAAATGAAACTTTTAAGTACATCCGTATCAATAATCTACTTGTTCAGGGCAGTAAAATGTGTAATACTGAATTGTCCTTAGGTTGTGTGACACTGAAATAAGCCACTTTTACCTTGTACACACAAATCTTGCGGATATGTTCCAAAGTGGTCAAGGAAATGAGTTGTGTGTGTATGGGTTATTTGGTGTATATTTTTACATTTTGCCTTATTAAGAGTATCGTAATTTTGTTGCAGTTTTGTATGTGCATTCAGTATCGGACCTCTAGATCAGCGCAGAAAATATGGTAGGGACATTATTGAAATCCCATAAGATGCGGATGTCTCCGGAGAAGCAAGAGACACTACTGAAACTAAGTATATTGTCACTTGCTGCTATTCTTTGTAAGTATATCAGTGTTATAATACACTCATTAAATGTGTTAGTGTTGTTTCCAGCGGTTCATGTTTCAGTACACTACACGGCCCTTTTTCCCTCATCTTGTTGGATAGGCACCATCCAAAATCTCAGACATGTTGTGTCAGACCTAATTCCAAAAGCATCTGAATTTGTGCACCAGAATCTTCCTCAGGTACTTTAACATGTCAATATATTTGGCCTGTTGTATACTGTGAGTGATTTTAATTGTGCCATATCTATGAATTTTTTTGTGCCTGTAATCTCAAGCTTTTGCAAAACATGTTTAAGTTACTGTTTTTTCGTACAAAATTTCGTATCACTTTTTTCATATCAAATTTCATACTGTGGCAGGCAATAGACATCTTAGGGCTCGAAGCATGATTTGTGGTTGTAGTACTACATGATCATCTGAAGTCTCTGGTTTTCTGGTGACCTGAAATGCCTTTTTTTTCTTTAAGTGGAATATTTCGGTGTTTGCAATTTATGAGGGTATGGCATAGTGTGGTGTGGTTGGGAGTTTTTTTTATTATAAAATCATGCTTCTGTGTTCTTGAAAATCCAGCAGTGTTAATGTTATGATTAAAAAATGATTGAATGCAATTTTGATCAGGCAGCCTGCATACAAAAGTTTTGCCTTTGATGTGGGATTGTTCATGTAGTTTAAATTATGGGGTTTAATGTATTTTAGTTTTTATAAAAATGCCTCAACTTCCACTTATACTGCCCAAACATGCCCTGCCCCCCGCCATCCTGTTAGTGCCACATGCAAATAGGCAGTGTAAATAAAAATCAGTTTGGTGGTAGTTAACTGGGTTAGGTAAGTGTGATTCCTTAGTGTTGAATCATGAAACTGTTCAGTGTAATTGTAATTGTATTTTGTTCGTAAGTGTGTGTGGACTAGAGCTTTTGTTTAGAAGTTCATAGTCTCTGACATGGTAGGTAGATTCTCATTCTTGTGTGGAACCCAGGGGTTTTGTTAGTTTTTCCACATCTGCCTGCTATTGGACCAGGTTCAGAGGTAGTTGAGTCCAGACCTTATCCATAAATCCTTCTTTATTTAAGACTTATTTAAGATTTGTTTCAGTGTTACATTTAAGACTCACCTCAGCTCTGTTACTTGATCTGTTCCTAGTCCTCTTAAGTGGTCATTTCTCCTCAATTTTTGTGACCAATATTTGGTTTGAATTTCTTATTTCTTATGTCCAGAAATCTGTAAGTGGTCAAATGTGGGCTGCTTGCATTGTTTGGTAGTGAGTAACCAAATGTAAGTACAGGATAGTTGTGCACCAGATTACCATTAGGCTTGTGATGACATTTTGGTGTGTTAATTTTTATGTGTGCATTTTGGTCTGACCTTTCTTGTATGTCATTTGTTACTGTGTTATGTTGTATGACAGCAAAAATGTGCTAAGAAACTTGCAGAGAGAATGGTGGTTTATAATAATTTGGTTGATCTCCCCATCTTTCTCTCTCTTTCTCTCTCTCTTGCTGTGTTCTTGGTAGTTTCATACTACCGACGTTATACAGATTATGTCCTGTTTAGCGGGTAATGGGGACTATTTCCTCTGGTGTGAAGCTGCCAGAGTGTGTGGTTGACCTCCCATCTTATTCTAGTGGTGAGGTTAGGTAAGGGGGAGAGCTGTATCTCAACTCCCTCACTATGCCTTTATGGTGTGCACAAGGGCAACTTTATTTTTTACTGGTAATGTAGTTGTGATTTGGTCTGATTAACTGTATGCTTACTTTTGCAGCCTTTGCAACTCGTTTGTTCTCTGTTCTGAGATTTGAGAGTGTTATTCATGAATTTGATCCATACTTCAACTATCGCACAACCAAGTTTTTGGCAGAAGAAGGGTTTTACAACTTCCACAATTGGTTTGATGACAGAGCATGGTATCCTCTTGGGAGAATTATTGGAGGTAATATTCTGCATTGTTTTTAGCTGAAATATGTGTGCGTGCGCGCGTGCGTGCTCGTACGCGCACGTGTGCACACATTTCTAATTCTGCAGGTATTGGAAAAGTACAGTACATGTTTTGCAGTGTTAGATATAATGGCTGGTAAAAGTTTGTGTTTGACTACCCAAGAAGTTCTGTGACTGACATTTTAAAAAATGGTTATGAGGTACAAGAAATTAATTGTATTATTTCTGAAAATCTTATGCATTACCCCTTCAGTGGTGGTGATGTGATAGAGAAGAAGTTTTAATTATTATTTTAAAATCTATGTGATTGTTGCTGTCATGTGTTCTGTGTGTTCAAGTATGTTCACTGCCCAGCTTTTAAAGTCAGACATTGCTTTAAATGATGGCATTTAAATAGCACAGGTGTGAATTTGCACAGTTGAGGAAGAGGTCATATTTTGATAATTTGGGGAGAAAGTAATTACAACTTTACATTAACTGTGGAAGACATTGACGGTGTGATACCATGGGCGTCAGCGTGGAAGAGGCAGTGAAACTCCTTGCAGAGTTACACACAAATCTTTTTTCCTTCATATTCTTTTTGAGATTCAGTTTGTAATATCTTCTGAGGTCTCTCATATTCTGTTAATTTTTATGGCTTGGGGTGGCTGTACAGAATGATACACTTTATTATGATGTGCTGATATGTTAGATCTCTTGTCTCTGCTTCTCTATTCTGTAGTTTAGAGGGACATCTTCTTAAATTTTAAAATCAAAAGACCATGATTCAAATATTTCTTGCTGAAGAGGGTTTCAGTAAGTTGAATACTGTAGTAATTGTGGTAAAAATGGTAGTGTAATTGTTACAGACTACTTTCATTCACTGCTGTGCTAGTAATTTGCGACTGGTTTTGGTAATTGACGCAGTTTGCCTTTTTATGTACAGAACATGATATGGTTGATGATTTATCTGCGTAAGTTTGGGGGTGTTACGAATGTTCCAGATAGTCAGTTGGGATCTGGCTGTCATGGAATGTGAAGTTGCACTGCAGGGTTAGTGTTGAATATTGAAATGGTAAATTGTGGGATGATTGGATGATTTTGAAACTTTTTTTTTTTTTTCTTATGTTGATAAAGCGGATGGATTTAATGTGGGTATAAAATGATTAGAATTGCTGTCCTTTGCACTTTTGTGTTATGTTAATATTCATAAGATTGCTACATTGGTGACAGAATTGTGTTACTGATGCAAGTGATACCGTGATTTCTCCATCAGTCCTGTTTCAGTGAATGTTACTGGTACGTGAATTGATTTTTAGTAATGTCAGTTGTCATTGATATTAGGTGGTGCTTCATGTATCACCTAGGCAGAGATCTACAGGATTGTGTGTACATGGAAAAAAAGAAAAACACACTCATTGCTACTTGCTTGGGTTGATAAATCAGTGTATTAGTTAAGTTTATGTTGTATGCAGTGTTTTTATAGTCTTAAATTATTTGATGAAGATAAGAGAAAAGAATCATAACTTTGTTCATTTATAACATTTAGACATTTGGGTACTGAGAACTGGACACAAACTGAACAAGAAAGCTGTAATCGGAATGAAAATAAATATGGTGTAATAATATAATAGAAGATGATTTACTAAGCATGAAAGCAGAGATACTTGCTAGCTGGTAGGCATAAGAATGGGAAGTTAGTGTTTGAAGCCATGTGTTTGGTGATCCTCCTGAGTGACTTGGAATGTTCTTATGCATATATAATGGTGGTCATTTTCTGTTGTTTAAAGAATAGTAATATGTATGACATTTCAAGAGTCAGCAGTGCTTGAGTGTTAAGGTGATTGATTATCAGTATACTGACAGAGTTTTTACATTTTTTAGTATGTTGTGTAGTGGTTAGTGTATGGGCCCAGAAATGAAAGCGTTACAATTCATCACACCAAAACAATATATAAGAGAATAGTATAATATGTCATGGGTGGCCACAATGTGGCTTGTGCATGTCATGTGTGGGGCTTTTGCAAGTTGCCTCTAAAAAATAATTGAAAGGACTGGCTGCATTCTCTCAGGTAGTGATCAGTGTTGCCAGCCTACATAGGAGTTAATGATTGAAGCCATGGGTTTTGGCTGTAGCCTGAGTTGCCTAGTAAAATACAGGTCCTGAAGTTCGTGAAGCTGGCAACCACTGTGCTGAGTGACTTTCATTAACCTTTAATGCCATGTGTTGCAGTATTGCAATGGATGTCCAGCTGACCAAGCACTGTAATTTTGTAATCTGAATGGAAACATAGCTCTTCGAATCATTAGGTTAGTTCTAGAAAATGTAAAATCTATTTCCACATATTAAAGGTTAAAGCTTTTTATGAAATTATTCTGCTAGTGCAGTATACAGTGAGTGGTTTTAATTGTGCATTACTTGGTAAAGTAGTGTTGTTGTGTTGCTTTGGCACTTATTACCCATGTTTTGTTGTATACTTGGGAAACATTTGTTCATCAGATTGTTGTATTTTCTTTGGCAAGTGATGTTGGTAATTGTATGGAATTAGGTACAATTTACCCTGGACTGATGGTGACATCAGCTGTGTTGTACCACGTGGCGTGGCTTGTCAATGTGACAATAGACATCAGAAATGTGTGTGTGTTCCTGGCTCCTTTCTTCTCAAGTCTCACCACCATTGTTACGTACCTTCTGACAAAGGAATTGCGGGTAAGAGCAGAGATTCATTAGGTGACTTATGTCATGTGCATGAGTATTTTTATGTATTTATTTAAATATTGTTGTGTTATCTGGATAAAAGAGCCTAAAAATTAAACCCAGTACTGAAAATTTGGAGTTGTCTTATGCATCAAGTCATTTTGTATGCCAGTATGTATGATACCTGGGAAAATAATAACCCCATTGGCTTGTTTTGTCTGAGAGTGCAGTTTTGTTGTTTATTGTTTTAAATGCATCCTTTTTGTGTGTTTTTTCTTACCAAGTGTGTTTGTGAAAGGGAAGCTGGTTTGTATTTCCCTTTAATGAATTATGGTGCTAAATAAGGCCACTTCTTGCATGGAATGATTGGAATTGGATTAGTGATTAGTATCACCAGTCTTGAATTTCTGCCTGATTTATTCATTGTAATTCATTTTGGAAGTGTCACAGTAACTGAAGCAGATAACAAGTCCAGTATTACATTTTGTGACAATTTGCCCCTGATTGAAATTTGGGCTTATATGCAAAACAGTGTTCAAGTTGCTCAGTATGAATAGAATTAAATTTTCTGAAGAGAGCAGTTTAAATTTCCTGAAAATTTTTCTAGTCAAGGTTTCTGGTTTTTAAGCATACAGATTGCCATGAACCATGAACATTTTATTTTTCAATAAACAGAATTGAAACTCACGTAGATCCAAGTACAATTTTAAAGTATTGGTACAAAAAGCTTCAGCACTTTTGTAGTGGCAGTTTCTGGAAAAAACTAAATGTATCCTAATGATTTACATTCCTGAGTAATCCGAACTGAGCATCACTGTTACTCACTGGCTCCCAAAAGTAAGTGTTGAGCATTCTGTCATTTGTGGAATTGATACATTGCACACCAGTAATTGAAAAAATTGTCTTGACATAACAATGTCAATTTAATAAACTAAGGTAACCAAAATATCACCATCATCATATAGCTTACAGGGTTTTAGGCCTTGTGAGGTGTTCTGGTCCCATTAACAGTCAAAAAGTCTTTCAAGGGGTCATCCTTGGCTTCATTTCCTACTTGGTTGATATTTCGTAATTAAGTGTGGTAGTTTGTCTCTGTCCATTTGCCAAACACTTTGTATCCATTTATTTCTTTATTTTTTAATATTCTTTACAACTGGGCTAATTTCTGATTAAGTATCTTCATTAGTTTTGTGACCTTGCCATGTGTATTTTGCCTTCTCCTCATCTCTTATGGGGAAGCTGTTAATACTTCCAAGTCTCAACTACAACAGCTGAGAAGATCTAAAACCAAAATATTGGATGCATATAATTATGGGTACACAAATTTTCCAAAAATCCTGGAGCTGCCAAAAAATTCCAGGTGCCAGAAGGATGCAAGTTGTACACTGAGGAACCATAAATATTTTTTTACTGTGGTACAAAATTTAGCCCCCTGGTCGACCTGGTGCACAGAATTTGTGCACGTGTGCATATCATATATAAGTGAGTACCATATTTACCCAAATATGGGACAAGAGGTTTTTCCTAATTTATCCAGCCTTCTGACTTTTATTTTGATAATGTGAGCGATTCATTACATTTATTCAAGTAGTTATACGTTTGGTGCCAACTGGTGTATAAAATCTCCTGCCCATCATGCTGCAATTGCCTGCTTAAATGCTCATCTGTGTGTACTGCTGACATGTTTTGCCTTGAAGAAATGCTGTTTGGTTGCCGGGTTTGAATTTTATGTATTCGCGTTTACTTTTATGCATGAACCTTTTTCATATTTTAATGCAATACATTTTAAGTACTGTTTTATAAATTCTTGTTACAGGATTCTGCATCAGGTCTGGTTGCTGCAGCAATGATCTCTATTGTACCTGGCTACATATCTCGATCAGTGGCTGGTTCCTATGATAATGAAGGTTAGGCAATAGAAGAAAGTTCATTGAATGTAGTGGAGAATTTCAAAATGAAGTACACATCTGTATGTTGCACTTTTGTCACTTTCATACAATTTACCGAGTTACCAGAATGACGTCTGTTGTCTAAACCCATTCTGGACAAGACTGTTTCTGTGTCAGACCAGCTGTAACATATCCATGATGTTCTTCATACTTTGTTTGTGTATACTTTTCTGTGGTATTTGTGTAATTTAAGAATGCATTTTATATAACAGTATGTACCAAAGAAAATATATTCCCAATACACTGGATTCTGATCAGCTACAGCATGAATGCACAACTGCCTGTGTTATTGCCCAGCAGTTTATTTCTGCCAGATTCGTTTCATTGCACATTCATTCCCACGAGGAATAATTTTTCAAAATTTTTTCTTTCTTGTTTTTTAATATACTTACTTACTTACTTACTCCATGGTGCAGAGTCCTTCTTGAGAATCTAACTGGTTTGCAGCTAGTCAAGAAATTCTCTGCATTTCACGGAACCCGAAGGTTCACTACCGCACTCACAAGTGTCCGCCACCTGTCTCTATCCTGGGCCAGCCCAATCCAGTCCATATACCCACATCCGACCTCCAGGAGATCCATCCTAATATTATACACCGATCTACGCCTAGGTCTCCCCAGTGGTCTCCTTCCCTCCGGTTTCCCCACCAAGACCCTATACGCCCCCCTCTCCTCACCCATACACGCCACATGCCCAGCCCATCTCATTTTCTTGATTTTATTACCCGCACAATATTGGGTGAGGAGTACAAATCATTTAGCTCCTTGTTATGCGATCTTGTTTTTTAGTATACGTTTTAAAAACCATTGAAGTCTGAAATTACTTGACTTGAAATGGCATAAATTGTGGAGTGCGTAGCATGTGAGGACATGGGCTGCATTCTTCTGACTTAGTATATGGTTCAGTGGCAGACTGTTCTGAATGTGGCAATGAGCGTCAGGTTACTTAAAAATCTGGGAATTTATTGTCCAGCAGAGAAGCCATGAGCTTCTCAAGAAAAGACTTGAAAATCAGGTTTGACACGTGGTTAACCACGTGTAGCTTGCAAATACTAAGTTTGCATTGTGAATTTTAGTGTTACATTTTGTGAACATTTTTGGATTATAGCAGAGGTGTTTAGATTTTATATATTGCTCATTGAAATTAATTTTTGCAGGGATTGCCATCTTCTGCATGTTGCTGACATACTACATGTGGATCAAAGCTGTAAAAACTGGCACAATATTTTGGTCAACTTTGGCTGCTCTTGCCTACTTTTACATGGTGGGTATTTTAAAGAAACCACAGTACCTGTTCACTAGTACTTTTTCACACCCCTTGTGAGCATTTGTTATGTTGAACTATTTATTTGGATTCAGTTGCCTTGTATGGAAGAAAGTGAGTAAACAGGCATTGGAATCTGTGTCATCAGTAAAATGACCAAGTGTTGGAACCCGTTTAGGGTTATAATTGATGGTTAATCTGAGGGTTGTGAGAAACCAATCAGTAGATTGGTTATGTTGAAATTCAGAATTTTCTAATGTCAAAGTAGATGTTGTATGTAGTTACCACTATGCTTTGAAGGTTTTACTTTGAAAGTGGTTTGTTGTATGTAAGTGTTCATGGAACAGTTGCTGGTGAAAGGGTACTTTTCCTCATCAAAGGGTGCTAGAGTATAAACATGGCACTCTTATACAGGTTAGTACTAGTTTTTGCTGTATTGTGTGAAATTATGGAATGTATTGAAGATCTTTAAAGGAGAATTGGCAATGAGTACAAAGGAGAAAGCAGAAATATGGAAAGAATAGTTTGACAAATTATTGAACACAGAAGAACCAAGGGAATTAATTAAAAAAGGAAATAAAGAAATTAGCGAAGTTGAAGTAGAAGAACTCGCTATAGAAGACGTAAAAGAGGCAATAAAAAGTTAAAAAATAACAAGGCGGCTGGAGCTGATGGAATACATCCAGAATTTATAAAAAAAAAAGGAGGAAATAAACTGAATAGAATGTATGAACTAGTAAGACAAATCTGGGAGGAGGAAAGGATACCTGAAGAATGGAAAGAAATAATAATAGTTCCTATACACAAAAGAGGAGACAGATAGGTATGAGAATTACATGGGAATAGCAATGGGAAATGCAGCATACAAAATTTTATCGAATATAATATTGGGAAAAATTAAACCATATATTAAAAATTTATGGGGGACTATCAGAATGGATTTAGAGTTGGAAGGTCTGTAATTGACAACATATTTGCATTGAAAATAATGAACGAGAAACTTTGGGAGTATATTCAGATTGTACAGTATTTATTTATTGATTTTCAAAAGGCATATGTATACGTAGAGATACACTATTGAAATGTATGACAATTTAAAATTCCTACTAAACTAATAAATATGTGTAAAACTTGTGCACAGGAGACAAGAAGTGCAGTTAGAATAGAAGGAACTTTGTCATATTTTTTTGAAAATAAAACAGGCCTGAAACAGGGTGACCCTTTATCACTAATATTATTTAATTTGGCATGACAAAAAGTGATACAAAGCATAAAAGTAGTTCCTAGTGTTACAAAGATTGGTAAAGAACAATTGAATATATTAGCATATGCAGATGACATTACATTAACCCTTTGGCACCAAACGACATATATATATATGTCGTGCATTGAGCCCTTTAAGTGGCCGAAAGGCCA
>Ga0123354_10001903_pt1 | contig 26547 bp, 8 predicted proteins | sample TergutLab28metaG_2_FD_97872 | JGI IMG/M metagenome (GOLD analysis project Ga0123354, IMG submission 97872) | Labiotermes labralis P4 segment gut microbial communities from Petit-Saut dam, French Guiana - Lab288 P4 | ecosystem: Host-associated > Arthropoda: Insects > Digestive system > Gut ...
ATATTAGGATGGATCTCCAGGAGGTGGGATGTGGGTATATGGACTGGATTGGGCTGGCCCAGGATAGAGACAGTTGGCGGACGCTTGTGAGTGCGGTAATGAACCTTCGGGTTCCGTGAAATGGGGGGGGAATTTCTTGACTAACTGCAAACCAATTAGTAAGTACGTAAGTCCTTAGTAATAGTGTATTATAGTCTGGATATTGTTCATGGTCTATAGACAAGAATTTAACCATAATATTTGTGTAAAATATAAACCAACAAATGCGTATTTTCAATATTAATATTTTAATTTTAATTTTTTTATGTCTTCTACATGTTTCGAAACCGAGGGTTTATCTTCAGGAACACGACTGTACGTACAGGTACGGTGTAATTTGTTTCAACGCATCATTATAACACTACATATAATGATGCACGTAGAACTTACTGTAACTGTATGTACTGCCGTCTTCCTGAATACGAACCCTTGGTTTCGAAACACGTAGGAGACATAAAAAATTAAAAATTAAAATATTAATTTAGAAAATTAGCTTTTGTGGTTGATGTAGCATAATTATATTACAACGCACGGTGCAAAAAACATTTAAAAACCTGTAATATTTCGTAGACTGTTTGTGTATTCGTCTGCAGATGAAAACGTGGAGGAAGAAAAATTATCTGCTCTGAGAGGCTTCTCACAGAATACAAACAGAACATCTTGAATATTTTATACAAGGTATCCTTAAGTTTTTTTTAATATTACCATTCCCATATATGTACAGGTCTATATAATTGTGAAAGTAATTTCCGCCCTCCATTACAAAAATATTTTTATGTATCTCTTCAAGGCGTTCTTGTCAATTTCGATTTTTTTATTCGTATTTCTTGATTTTTTTATATGTTAAATGTAAATGGAATGTGAACCGTTGAGGCCTAGTGGCAAATGTACCTACGGTCTTATGTTTATGGGACCATGCATCATTGTAATATTTGAAGAATAAAAGACCAACTTGGTGTCACTAGGCTGAAGCCTGCAACACGGACACCACTCAAACCCAGCCGAACCAAACCTCCAACACACAACAAACCGAGAACAAAACGACAGATGTGGTAATTCAACAGCACAGTCACAAGCTTCTGATGATGGATATATTAATGTCCGAAACATGCTGAGCTTATAAGAAGTGAAATAAAAAAGCTAGTGACGTCAAGTTGGTCTTTTATTCTTCAAATACCTACGATCTTTTGTAGCAGTGAGACACTCTGTGTTTTGCAACATTACAGTTATGTGTTATGTGTTCCGCGTGATGCTTACAATAAACAGCGATTAGGTCCCTAAATAAGATCACTGATATGTCGTAAGGGTGGACACGGACTGTGTTCTGTGTCATGCAAGACGATATTTTAGGTATGATTTAAAAATTAATCAATCTTAAATTGTTCAGCTGGAAACTATTTTAATGAACACAATATTTATAAAATATATTTGTGAGTAAGATTTTTGCAAGGACTCCATGTTGCAGACATTTCAATAACCACACAAAAAATGTTTCGTTTGTTAGTGGTTTCCATTCATGACACGTTGAAATCAACTTAAGAAAGCGGTGCAAATTATGTTCCGCATAAGTTCCATTACTACCATTCTCGTCTGGTTGACTACTATATTATGTAACGGCATTTTTCAGCTGCACGGATTACGTAGGATAGTGCAGAATTAGGGGACAGCCATGAATTGAAAATAATACGCAAGGTATGTGTGGCGGTCACTTTTAACTCACTGAACGAAATTTCTTGCCAGAGAGACTTGAAACCAGTATAAAATTCAGTCAAGGGAGGGGGTCTGTGATTCGGGTTTGAAGACGGAAAATCCAGATATAGAAGCAATGTTGATGGCGAATTTCAGTCATAATTTATATCTTCTATGCTTCTGGAGTACATTGAAAAATTAACATCAGTACAACACTATTGTGATCCCACAGGATCCAGCTTCGTAGCGATTTAATGGTAGTTTAAAGAAAGGAAACATATATTCGTTAATGTTGAGATTCTGGTCAGTTTTTGCGGTCTGTAATGGTCTACGTTTCTGATGCATGACGGGGATCTGCAAAACCACACAGCAGGAAAGAGGCTAGTCATCATGTTAAATGAAGCAGACGTTGCGAGTGATGAGCAAGAAACTCAGAAACCGCTTAATGTTGCTCACTTCTGCTACAGCAGTCAACACTTTATACAACAGACAGCCTTTCCTAGTGGTTGTAATTAAGGACGTCTGGAAAAGACTAATTTTATATTATGATACTTTTATAGTGGTGTTCGTCTATGTAAGACTGCAGTGTGAATAATTTAATTTCCTACCGATTTAGTTCACATACGGTGAGGCTGATTAAAGGGGAACCTTAGAGAATCAGTGCGTACCGCGTAGTGAACACACTCCGTTTCCTTTATAAAACCCAGTGGCTTGATGTTATATGGGGAAATAATCACTGCTCCTTTCTGGATTTCGTACAAAACACAGAAATGCCCTCTGTGGGGAAAATGTAGAATTTTCAGTTGCTAAATCTGGAGACAAATTAAGTACTGGGCTTTAGAAGGTTAAGATATATTAAACGATCAGATATTAAAATTTTAAGAAGAATCTAAGTTTGCATGTCTGCAGAATCTTAACGTCTATCATTAGCTTTGATTTTCATTAACATAAAGAACATAATCTCAGCATAATTACAGTTCCACAAACATCTAACTGAATATATTCAAGATTGAATAAAGGGAGATCAACTTGATGTCACGTGCTTTTTTATTTCATTATTTAATCCTCAACATGTTTCGGATGTTAATACGTCCATTCTCAGGAGCTTGCGACTAATTTGTTGAGTTTTTTCATGGTTTGTATTGCTGAAGCACTGCTTCAGCCTGCATCCGGATACCACACCATCCCAGCCAAACCACAACGTAACACCAACACGCATCGAACGAGAGCAATACAACCCATGAAAAAAACTCAACAAATAAGTCGCAAGCTTCTGAGAATGTATGTATTAACATCCGAAACATGTTGAGCATTAAATAATGAAATAAAAAAGCAAGTGACATCAACTTGGTCTCTCTTTATTCAACAATCAAGATGATGCACGGTCCAATAAACATAATATTCAAGATTCTTTATTTCGTTAAATATTTGTTACATCTAAAAAAAGTATTTCAAGTACTTGATAATGAATTTTTTGACAAGTTTCGTTATAAGCCTATTTCATAAAGTGCATTACATATTCAGCGTGACCTTCAATTTAATTTGATTCTTGTTGCCCTAATATGAAGCAATATTAAACAATATTAAATCTTCCTAAAATCATTTCGGGTTGAACTTCTGTACGGAATTTGATCCAAATCATTCCAATGTTTTCTTAGGTTACTGTTTATGGCGTCTTACAACATTCTCTCTATGTGCCCAGATCATGCATTCCGTATAACAATGTCTGAGAAATTTTACTTTTATAATTGTAGTCCCCACTGCCTATCATCGTGGTGCGAACAATAGCAAACGTGTCCTTAGTACTTAATGTGAATAGACCGTTGTAAAATTTATTACGAGTGTCGGAGAGTACTCGTGAACGGTATAAATTCGGGATTTGTGAAGTTCAGCATATGAAGTGTAATGACTTTCAGAACACTGTGAACGCTACAGTCTGGCATTTACGTACATTAGTCCCACAGATTTGAAAATGTAAGAATGTTGGCAATATAAGTAACAATTTGTACTCTCGAGGGTATTACATAGGGGAATAGGCTCTGAGTGACAATTCCAGATGCTTTGAGAGAAGCGGATTGTTGATGAAATGGCACCAACAAGAGAGAGGGGGAACCTAAATGGTCTGGAACCTCCCATTCTTTCTACTCTGCTACCGGGGATGAATTTAACTTCTCTTGGAAGCTATTTCATCACTGATCATTGATCAGGTAGAACCCAGTTTCTCAAAAAATTTAAACATTTTCTTCATTTCCAAGCATGTGAATTTGTGGCTTAAATATTTACAATTGTCTTTGGTCTTATTCTTATTCTATTTAACATAAATGCAGCAACGTTATGTACCTTAATTGATACTAATCTTTGTAAGCCTGATGATGGCCAAGCAAGGCCGAAACATGTTGCTGATGTAACCGGTTATAGAATTCAACTGTCAATTGTGTTGTGTAAAGACGGTTTAATTCAATAAAATTTGTCATGTGTGCACAGTGGGATGGAAGCAGTCCAGTTCATATAAATGCAGCTGCTGCAATTCACGCGTTTGAAGCGCTTCTCACCCCTTTGGGGTAAAAACTATAAAATATTTAAAGCCATTTTTAATGTAGAAAGTTAAAAAAGAGGAATTAAGTTAGAACGAGATTTGCATGACTTCCTCCTTATGAGATTTTACTCATAATTGAAGGAATGCGGAACTTGGAACGTTGAATAGTAATAATGTGCTTGACAATTTTGAATCAAATATTACCTACAAAAAGAAATTATAAATACGGCAAAGTCTCATATCTTTAAAGTTTTATTTGTTGAATTTTAGATAATGAAAATCTGTATTAACTTTAACTACTCAAATGAAACAATATTTCATGTTGTTATAAACATTGAATGTTTTGAAAAAAGTGAAGTGCGCACCCCTTATTTTCTCAGCAAATATTCTGCTCATCTTCCTTGGTCTTAACTCAGAAACTTTCTGTCTGTTCCAAACCACGAAGCTTCTTTATAGCCACAAAAGATATGTTCAGAAGGACGTTAACAGGCCAAGTTGAGTTGTTACTGCAGTCTCATTAAACGCCTCCTTTCGCACTTAGTTTTAATGACACTGAGTCTTTAAATTTATGTTTTTATTGGACTTTGTAGTGTAAGTTGTACGTGTGTTTGAGGGACAAATTTGAATTCACATTCCGTTTATTGGTAGACCTATAATGGATTTCCGAGATTAACTACTGGAGCTCTCTTACAAGCCGTCTACTTCGTCTCACGTGGCGTAATGAGGTCACTTCGAGTTGCATGATGCGAACGTTCTGTGGTGGTCGTGCAAGTTTGCTCACCTATCATGACCTGCTGTCAGGCTGCAGTCTTTATGTATTATGCACAGTACTGGTCCCTGCTACACACGGATAAGTTCGGAGTCCGCCGTGAATTACAGCCCGCCTAGTGTGTCTGCGTGCAATGTACATTGCTCCTAGGCATAACATGACAATGGACCCTTTGGGAGACATTCCAACGTGGAACTACACCTGCCTGCTTGATGCTGGTGGTGGCGTCTCGAGCCATAAACAAAAGGGGAATGTGTTTTAAAGTAATTGATTCGCCCTACCGAGTCGAAATTTTAAGTCCTAAGGTAGAAGCAAATGCGGGCAAGTTACATTGCTGACAGAAGTAACGAACGAGGGAAAAGAAAGTGAGTAGGTCAACAACCTTTGACAACTGTAATGCATCGTAACACATATTATGCTTCCACTCAGAGCATTTTCAAGAGTGAAAACACTTCCAGATTACAAATAAGCTCTTCGGACCCAAGGGTTGGCTGCTGATACTACATTCCGATGATCAGATCATTCCAAAATTAATCTTTCCCTCCACTTCTAAGTCTTTACGTTTCCACCTCTTTTGCAGGTAGCTCCACCTGTACACAATTGTGCTAATTTGGTAGTATAGTAATACTACATTTTATGTATGTTATTTGCATATTAATTCATATTTGCTTATTGTTAAAACAGCGGCTGACATAGTCTTTAGCGCGACGGTACCTTCAGCTTGCAGTCTACTGACCTGTAACCGCATTATATCAGTGAAGGTGTGAATTAACACACAATTATTAAATATTATGAAATTCTGTCATAGCTGTGTCGAAGTTCTGATCAAGTAGAACTGCGCGATAAACTTTACAATACTCTGACAATTTTAAGGACATATTTGGAGCCTTGTGAAGTGTACAAATAAGATTACGTATTCTGAGCTTTGTGAACATGTCATAATTAGTTTTGTACAGGATGGGCCATCTTGAAAATCCATAGTGGCTCAGATAATCAAGAAATCGAAAGTCATCAATGGAATCTAAATATTTATCTGAAACGGATAAAGACACTGCACATATTAACTCCCAAATACTCAAACGTCCTCTTTAATATTGTATTCTCATGTAACTCTACCTCTTCCATCTGGCCTACTCCCCTCAGGTTTCCTGACTGATATGTTTTATAGCGCTATGCATATCTGATCTCTTGCATGCATGCTACAAACTGTGTCCATCTCATCCTACTTGAGTTGAATTACCTAAGAATATTTTATGAAACGTTGACATTATGAACCTTATTAGTGTGCAAATTGTATCACCTGTCTTATTTCAGATATTTTCCTCAGTAGCCTGTTCTCAAACAACCTAGTCTGTTTTTTGACTCTTAGGTCAAGAAATCAAGATTCTTGTTCACGCGATGCAAAACAAATTCATACTGTGCTATTCTGAATCATGCACTGTGCTGTGGTCTGTGCAAGAAAGGAGAAATTTGTGGCTATAAACCAATATCTACGGCTTCAGGATTGAACAAACAGCTGCAGTATGGTTCCTGAAACGTTTACCCACACCTACCGAACTGAACGGTGTCATAACGCAGAAAATCGTAATTAGAACTTTCATCACCATAAAAGTTTCAAATTTTATAAAAATTGGAATCAGATGTTTGTTTCAGTGTTTTAGGTTGTATTGCTGGAAACAGAATATTTTTGACCTTAGAAATGCATTAGAAAGAGCAGCTCAATTTGTATCTTCTACATGACTTATGTAAACTGTCAAGAACTCTGCGTGCTTCTAGAAGTAGACACACCCTTATGAAATGGAAGTCATGAAAGAAAAAATGGCCACTTCGTGGCGGCCAAATACAAATGTTGTAGGCGCGCCCTGAAGAACCACCCTTCTCTATGGAGTCCTACATATGCATGCAAATTGTTTCTTTAATCCAACGCTGAGTTTGTAACTTTTGGCTACAGATAGGAAATCGGATCCACAAAAAAGTAATCAGAGTTTGTAAGAACGTGTATTGTACGATTTTCTGTTTTATCAGAGCGTATCTTTAAAAGCGACATCTCAGAATAAAAACTAAATGTCAGAAGGAATGTAACGATAATATCCTAATAATAATATCTTTTTATCAATTATTTTGTATTTGATTCTATATATGTGTTAATTTAGTTTAATAATGCTAACTTTTGCTCTTACACTTAAGCATGAGTAAGTGAATTTTTTGTGGGTAATGTGGAAATATGCGAAATGAATGCTGATTTCTGGTGGGAGATTTAGAGAATTCGGTCTTGCTGAGGAAATATAAGCGTCAGTTTTGAACAGTGGAGGAAATGCTTTTCATAGAAAAAGGACTTAATTTGTTTACTCTTAGTTTTCTTTCACTGATGACGAAGGAACGAAGGTAATTCGAGCGTTCGATGTTTGTTATTATACTCGCATATCCTTACAGAATTATTACCTTATGTTCTAACAACACGACGGGGATGACGCTCCTTAAAGTGTATAGAAGATTTTCAAAGCACAAGAGACTTGAAAATTAAAAAAAAAAAGAGTGCACGAAGCCGCTTACTATTCAAGTGTGCTGCATTTTGCCAACTTTCACTGTTTGGCGGTAAGCTTCTTCATAGTGAGTTTCAGTTTCATGTGTCTGCTGTAGGTTTAAGAAACAAGAAATCTATTAAAAATTTGCAGCGTTTACTTAAGAGAATATTTAATAAAATTTATAATAAGTGAATGGTTAAAGAATGTTCCCTTAAAATACATGTGAAATATCTATATTCGCATTTTAATAATTGTGAAAGTTCATATTTTAATATTTGTGAAATTTTGTATTTAGCAGATCGAAACTGGTGAGAAACTGAATGTCAAAGACTAAGGAAACTTGGAAAAGTCGTACTTATAAAGGATTAATATTTTTAATTCTTTTAGAGGTTCTGCTCCACAGAGCGTTATGAATCTCAAGAATATGATAGTTGTACTAATTACCAAACAACTCTTCACTTAATGTACACCCCTATAGATCATTATCAACAACAGCTAGCCAGTAAACAACTATACCGTTGTATTTATTCCACTCCTCAGCCCTATTTTTTTAAGATTCTTTTAGTAAGGCCCTTTTATCTACTCCCAAGCCACGTAAGTTCATGAATGTAAATACTAAGCGACATGTCGTCTGATTCGCACAATAGGTTGCACTGATCCCTAATTCATTCTTTCACGTCATTATTTCTGAAGTGTTTTGTTCTGTTTTACATGAATATTTCTAAGTGTGTCATTAAATTTGTTGAACGTTGTTTACATGTTTAAAAATACATGCATTGAAGTATTATGCGTTAGAAGCAAATAAACCAAAATACGAGGTCTGTTAGAAAAGTATCCGACCGTATTTTTTTATGCGAACACCTGATGGATTATAATCTAGCGCGCTTGCATGAGCCGACCTTGAACCTTAGTGCGCATGCGTATGCATTGCATGTAGATAATTAGTTAGAAAATCCTGAAAATAAACAAAATTTCTTAACTAACGATAACGAAAAATAAACTATTTTCTTTCATAATTAACCTGTCTGTTATTTCCATTTCTTATTCTATCAGTATTTGTTAACTTTTTGCACAAAACACATTCCAGAAAATAAAATTCATTTATCCGGTATTTATTTGAATTTTAGTGATAGTCACTAACAAGACATTATTTGTCGTTGTTAGCCACAGATCTATGAACACAAAAAGAAATTTACTTTGATTTTAGCTTGTAATCATTCTTTAAGGACCCACAAGAGACAAGGAAGATAGCAGGAGTTTCCGGTGACCGTAGCAAGTGAAATGCTGTGTAACTTTCCACTTTGAGCACTTTACGTCGACACTAAAAGCGCGCTGTGTTTTGTCTGAGGTAGGGAGTTGTAAACTTATCTTGTTTCCTGCTGCACACACACACACAAACACACAAACACACTGCTGTATACTACATTTTCTTCTAGTGACCCAGATTGTGGCCTACAATTTTATTTTTCTCATGGTTCAATAATGTTACGTTTCTTCTGTTACTCCATCCAGGGATTAAGCTGCAACCCTTGCCAACATACTAGACGTTCTCCCGTATGTAGGCCACCTGTTTGTACACGTGCATCTTCTGTCTGCATTGTAGTGCCTGTCAGTGAGGCATGTTTTCTTTAGTTACACCATTTTTGTCTGTAGTCGCATTTTACTTCATTCACCGAATAAATAGTTAATTTTTACAGATGATTGCATTATTTTAATACTAAATACAAGTACGTGCCTTGCAATGTTGTGTGAATATTATGTACCAGCGAAATGAATAAATCATAAGGAAAACCAAAACGTACTGTTCATACAATTTGCAAAACTGAAACATCCGTTCTTCTTCTCTAAAATTTTCCCAACATTTTATTAGCTTTCGTCAGGAAAAGTACAGATATCAATTACCGTAATTCACATAATTTATTGAAATAGGTACATTGGTGTAAAATATCATTCAATAGTATAGGATTGTCTGGTTACTCTACTCCTACTTATACACGTATTGCCACTTTTTTTGGCGTCAGAGACTAACCTAGTTCCATTAACTGTCTCGGTACAGGTACGGTCACTATATTTCATAATATAATAAAACTTGCAAGTTTTGAAACACTTTTCCCAACACAGGCTCCTAAAAAGACTTCTTGCTAGTGAACACAGATGAAACTAAATCTAGAGATCAGCAGGCATAGGAAAAAATATAGCAGCAGAAGTCCCAGGCGAAGTATGTAATTAATTGCTTAAATATATTTTGAAATTCAATTACGCTGTAAGAATAAATAAATAAATATATGATGTATAAGCTAACATCAGGAAATAATTCTAGATTTTCGTGATTTTTTTTTCAGTCCAGAAACTCTCATACCGTCTGCAGTGTAAAGTGATGATTGGAACATAAACGCAAGAATTCCATCGCTTATTTTGTATACTTGTGAAAAAGATCTCTGACATTTATAGAAAAAAAATAAATTAAAAATTTTTTGGAACAAAATATGTTAGGAAAGTACAGAGAACCAAGAAGAATGAACCAGATTAGCCTTTCTGGAGAGTGTAGTGCGGGAACTGCTTTGTTTATGTGTATATAGGCAACACAGAATTTCCGAACCTCTGTTTTTCCTGTGTGATGTTAAAGTTCGGATTAGTGCATTGAGGTGCAAGTGCTTTCACTTGTGCCCCTTTTCCCTGCAACATTTGCCTGACTGCATTGCAGCAAGCGTAGTAAACGGATGTTACCATTTTGTTACACTGTTTGCACTGCAAGACCACGGTGGAGCTTTAAAACAGTTGCGATGACGCTCTTTGATGTGCAAACAGGTGCACGTTCGGGAGCGGTGCTTTTATGAGCTACTTTCTTATGTGGTGTTCGTGTTACCCCAGCAGCACTCCTTACAAAGTACAAGTACATGCTATTTCAGACTCAATGTTGGGAGTTAGAAGTGACGAGAAAGTTTCTCGGTCTCTGTTTCTCTATTTGTATGCCCGTGTGAAAATAAATATATTAAATTATTCCCGTGCTTATTTGGACAAAAATATTTAGAGATACTTGACGGAATGGGAATAAATCTCCATGAATTCGTAATCTTGACACTGTATAAATCTAGTTTTTACCTACAAAATTCTATCGCTTTATTTAAAGATGATGATCCCATTTGAAGGGCATTCCCTTAGACGCGAAAAGCGCCTATTAGTTTCGTAATGTCCCTCTATTTTACATTTGTCCGTCCGTAACAACACGGATACCAGTGGGCAGACTTTTAGTGAAATTTTGTATAGGGGACTGTTACGAAAATCTGTCGAAGAACTCTAAAATTTGTTAAAATCGGACAAAAATTTCAGACAATTTACATGAATATTTAATTATGTTCAAGTTCTATTCTGCAGAATGGGACAACAAAATTATCTGTTTGGGTCGGAAATTTTAAGCGCTCTCGTTAAAGTCGGGAGAGGTACTGCTTAGCTCCGTCACATCTGCCCGTACATCTGTCTGTCAGCATACACAAGCGCAGTTCCCACTGGACGGATTTTCTTCAAATTTGATATGAGCAACTTTTTTTAAATCTGACGAGAAACTGCAGATGTGTTTAAAATCGTACAAAATATCGGGCACTTTACATGTAGAATAAAGAGTGTTTCATATTCTTGGAAGCGACACATGTAGCACAACAATGCACAGAACACAATGCCGAACTGCCATGGTAAAGCTTTCAATATTTATCACATTACTGACAACGATATATGTCCGACAACAATACGAACGGAAGTAAGTTTTGTGCTACCTTGACGAATATGGTCAGAAGAATGAGCCACAATATTACGTTATACGTACATTACCTAATTTATTATCTTTAGTATGTGGGCCGGTTAGCTCAGTCTGTATAGCGACTGACTACGGGCTGGACGGTCCGGGATCGAATCCCGTGGAGACGAGATTTTCCGCCCTTCCAGACCGGCCCTGGGGTCCACCCAGCCTCCTGTAAAATGGGTACCGGTTCTTTCCCGGGGGTAAAGTGCGGCCGGGGCATGCTGCTGACCACTCACTCCCTTCTAGTGCCGCGGTCATGGAAGAGTAGAGCTATACCTCTACCCACCCTCTGGGCCACACCGGGCCTGTAACGGGATCATTTTATCTTCTTTATTATCTTTAGTATAGGGAATTGTGTGGACCTAAAGCAATGTGGACAGAGCAACAAGAACAGAAACAGTTGTTGCGAATAAAGACGTATTAATCTTGGTCACTCAAGTCTTAGATTTTAGCTTCGAAAATTAAAATATTCGGGACTTGTGTAAATATTACAGCAATGGGTAATTTCGTCTTAACAAAAACTATTGTTCAAAATTGGACATTTTGTTAGTGCAAGGCCTGTATTTGATATGGTTGGAGACCCGAATATTATGACTCATCAGACGGTATGAAGAACAACACGCGTCTTATAAATGGTTTTGTGTCAAATGAAAATGAATCCTATACTAACGTTTCCTTAAAGTGTGATATTTCTGCCCATTATTTACATTAATCTTTAGAAGTCGTATTCTGAAATATATGGTCCTCAGCCCTCAGCTATTTTATCCCTCACGCCTTATGCTTTTGAGCTGGCGACTTTCGTCACATTTAACGTCTAAATTGTCTATACTCGCTTGTTTCTCACTTATGTCATGCCTGTTAAGTGATAAGATTATTTAGCTTCCTTCAACTTGTAACGTTTTCTGTTCTCTCTCCTCTCCTCAAACATTCTGCTTCTGTTCTCTCATCTTGAATCCAGGGTTCGTTCTGTCTTTTTAAGAGCTGTAATATTGTTGTAAGTTCGAATGTTTCTTAAGCGAAACGTGAAATTTTATTTCCTTGGATTATGGACAAATATTGTTTATTTTCTAAAACGATACTTACGAAAGAGATTTATTTTACACGCGTACGTTTCTTGGAATCATCTAATTTTACTCCACCAAAAATATACAGTTCCTTAGCAGAAAAAAACCCTCCGTACGTGTGAAAAACGTAGACGATAATTTTGTCATCCCAGAAGAATCAATTCTCCGCCATGCATTCACACTGTTTTACATGCATATACATGAAACAAAAAATTAAGAGTGTTATACAGACTTCTGAAAATTACGTGAATTTTTTGTTACACACCATCTAGATTTTGACATTCTGAGGACCGTGCATCGTGATATATTTTTATAATAAAATCAACGAGAAGCACCAATTTCTCAAATTTGTTTTTGGAATATAACTCTAAATGTTTGGGACAGTATCTCTGTCCGTCATCAGGTGTCTAGCACTGTGCACACAGCAATAGGTATATGTCATACCATACAGGTTTTACTGACTGAGCCTGCATAACCTGTATGACATAAACTGAAGTCACCATAACCTGTATGACCTATACTTATTGCTGTGTGTACAGTGCTAGACACCTGATGATGGACAGAGATACTGTCCGAAACATGTAGAGTCATATTCCAAAAATAAATTTGAGAAATTTGTGCTTCTCGTTTTATAATAATACACCATCTAGATATTTTTAATTTGAGAAGTATAGAAAAGAGTATGGATTGTTAACAAACAAATTTCTTAAAAAATACCATAAAGTGGGGAAATATAAGTAAGGGAATATAATAATTTGAGAAAATCTTTTATGATGAAAATAATATATTTCTGACCTACATTCGATAAAAACAAGTTAGTTATCAACGCTGTCGCTAGCCATTGGTTTATTGCTGTAGATATTTTACATTATTTCAGGTACTTAATATTTACCCGTTGGCATTTTCTTTAATGAGGTCTTTATTCATGCTTTAAACCTAGCGCTTTTAAAATGCAGAGTCGTCGTTGATCATTGAAGCATTCCACGCCTTTCCTTCTTCGGAATTTTTTCACATCAGCACTTTTAGATGTAACGAGGTTATACCTCAAATTGCAGGAAAGAATTTTAGATAGTCATATAACGGGAAACGTTTTTTGAATAAATGAGATTAAAAGTGTTTGTAATGGAACTAAATTTATAATCGTGTACTGATTAAATTTCCAGAGAAAAGGCTCAAATTAAGTCATAATTAAGGCACGGCTCACGAAAGAAAGAATAGTGAAAGAAGGCACGTCCCAGTCCCTGTCCTCAGCTAAATGAGTGTATATTAACCATTCTAAATAAGCAGAATCTGCGAGTCATACTGCTAGGACGCTAGAGCCAGCTGGTTTGTTCCATGCGAAATGGTCTGTACAATACGAAATGGCACTTGCGCAGTATGTACTAATTCCAAGAGAACTCTTTGCACACTGTCAATCCTAGTATTTATTTCTCAACAGCATTTACTTAGAAAAACATTCTTGGGCTTCAAAGCGTGGCGGGAAAATTAAATTCTTACGAAAATATGCGGAGTAATTGTATCTCTAGAAATATCCTGAAAATTGTACGAAAATTTTCAGGATATTTCTAGAGATACAATTACATTTAATCTGCCGTCCGTATTTCAGTCCAAGAAACCCCACTTGAAGACAGAATGTCCACTGCTCTTCTGAAGAAAATGTTTCGTTTTATGTTATATAAGGGATTGTTTCATTCTTGACATAACTTTTTCTATGAACGGGTGAAACTAGTAACGAAATACTGAAAATAAAATAGAGAAACAATTTTTGAAGCATTTTAGTAATTATTATGAGCCTTGGACAGCAATTTTAAGGAGAGACACCTCCGTTGGTGATAAATTGCAACTATGTGTACCATTAGAGTCAAACAACACCAGTTTTTATTAATTTATTGACGGCTACACGTTTCGGTTCTAATTGCGAACCACCATCAGGCTTTTTACAAGCGTTGATACAGGAAAAATTGTACACTGCATTAAGATGGAGATCTCCCCTTTCATATCCAAAATGCATTATAAATGTATAAAACCGTTGAAATGTGTGTCAACTATAGAAGTTCGGAAGTAGTGGAATGCCTGCGTATAAGCAAATATCTAATAAAAATAAAAGGTTAAAAAACTTAAAGGGTGGCAAGTTAATAAAATATAAAAATATAACAAATGTAATGTACGGGTGGCGGAACAGTAGCTACGAGTGCCCTACCGTATCCATTTAAGATAAAAATGGGATATGTAACGAAGTGCAGTATCTTTGGCCGCGTAATAAAAACCAACTTAATGTAATATTTAACCTCAGTTTATTTCATCAATCAACCTCTACATGTTTCGGGCATATGTGTAGCCCATCATCATAAAGTATACTCTATATATATATACAACAATTGGTACGTGCTGTGCTTTTCAGTTGACTGTCTGTTGGCCGGCCGGACAACAGACAGTCAACTGAAAAGTACCGCGCAGTAAACACTTTTGATCTCGGTTATGAAACATAATTTAATGCTGTAAGTGACGCAAGTCGCTGTTTGTTCTCAGGTAAGTACAAAACACAAATACAGTGCGTACAGTTGTTGAATGTTAAACTTGTTGGTGCATCACATAACCAGTAGGCTTTAAGAGGTTAATATTTCGCATACTGAACGTGACGACGGGATAACGTAGCAGGTGCGTCGACTAGGCTTCGGCCTGGACATCAAAGGAATTGTGATTTGATTCCGGGCGGGTGCAAATGATTTATTTCTTCTCCAAAGATCAGCAGTTAGTGGCCCTGGGAACCATCCAACCTTTCAGCCGTCCTTTGAGTGGGTACTGGTTGCAATTTAATTGGCTTGAAATCGGCAAGGCGGTGAAATTGAACAAGCGGCTCCATCTTGTGTCATGCTTAAGGTTGTCTGGAGTTATATTTTCACTCCGACAATGCCTTCTTCATGGCGCGCACAGGGATCCTCTGGCTCTGTATTTCATACTGAAAATATCAAAACAGTTATATTAAGGAGGCATATCACAATATTTCTTCAAGTAAGAAATTTTGAATGCAGTCTTTGTGTCATTTGACGTAATTGTAAAAACTCAACTCCACATTTTGTAATCCAGGCATTTAAGTATAAAGAGGATTTATTCAGTATAAATTACCATTTTATCCTTTATAACTCCTGAAGTTTATTCGAGAGGGTTTCGTAACACGGGAAAAAGAAACTATAATACTCACATCACCGACGGATAAAGTACTCGTATTTCTGCCTTGTTTTACGACCAATTTTCTTAAGGTTATCATTATTAACTTTGGAGTACTAACACCCTTTTATGAGATATGGAAATTCAGGATATAGAGACATAAATATCGAAATAAATAGAAGTTTCCAAAGTTATTATTTTCGAAATAAATTGTGTCTCGATCACTAGACTGCAAAGGTTTAATGATCTGTGAGATGCAAACTTCTGAATGTGTTTGTACAGATATTCCCTGCATTACCTTATTTAAAGTAATATTTAATTTATATATACTATAAATTCTGGAGTTTTGCATTTATGCCTTTCAGTTACTGCGTTATTCTGCCTGTTACAAGTAGCTACCGTCAGTCTTTGGTCCAGTTAATGATATTATCTGCTTGTGACGGACAAAACTCAGTATCTTCCAGTTTCGTCTTCACCTGAAAAAGAAAGCAGATCCATGTTTCACTAAATTGTGTGCTGAGGGGAATACAAGGTAAAGAACAACACGCAGAACCTTCAACTTCATGGTCAGGGAATTTATTTACTGTCTGATTTGTTGCCAGCTCCTAAAGAGTGAATCAAATCCGGAACGCTGTAAGCACTTAATGAGGAAATGAATGGTATCGGCGTAATAAAGATTCCTAGGTATAATTTCTGATGTCTATCAATATAAAGTAGCCAGTAAAATTATACTGGGTAAAATTGCGTACGAAGTATTAGTTTTGCATTTGATTTCGAGATATTTTATAGGTGCCGTCCACTATTAACTCCAAAAAGGATTTCTTCAACATTACTCTTAAGCAACGACTAACCATATTTTACATCTATGTCTACTAGTTGTCTAGCCTTTGTTTCTTAAGCTTCCTTCGATTTATACGGGTTTTTATTATTTACTAGAGGGTTTATCCCTTAATAATGGTCTGGCGAATAAAAGGAACCTAAAATATATTGTATATAGTAAAATGGAAAGTAAAATGATCTTGAGTTACGAAACAAAAACACTCCTTGCATTTAAATCGAAACGCTTCATATTTCACCGGTTTTAATCCTTTTAATTTTTTCGTTGTTTTATCATCTTCTATTAAGTTCTGTATATGGCTTCTTTTAAAATTCCTTTTTATTCACTTTTTTCTTCCACAACGAGACTGTAAATTCCCTCTTAAACAGCTATATTTTAAAAAAATGGGAAACTAAGAAAATTGACTGTAATCAGTCGTGTTTAACCAAAAACTAGCTTAAATTAAGGATCAATATATTTATGAAATGTCATTATCAAGAAGTGACTATATCACGTAAGAGCAGAGACGTGTGGACTGGAGATATTTTCTTCACGTAACTGAAATCTTCTTACATTTGATAGCCGGTTGTGAAGAAGAGGGATTTAGGTCATCAGGTGGACGTGGTGGACGTACAAGGAATTTCCAGTGGGGCTCTTTCGTCTACGCGTGAGGATGGTTACGACGACGGCAATGACATGCGGGGTAGTAAAATGGGGGGTTGGGGGTGGAGTTCCTTTGAATTCTTCTTCTATCCTGGATTCCTACTCTACCGTAGCAGCATTGGCTTTTATAGGCGTTTCTGAACCGTGGCATAAAACTGGAATAGGGGGATGGAAAATGAACGAAGTGGAAAAAGGGAATGACAGGGTTCAAAATAAAAAAGGAGAATAAAAAAGGGGGAAAAATGCTTGGTACTAGAACTTTATAGTAGTTGAAGTCAAATCCCTCTCTGTTGGTAGCACTGGTTTGCTTTTACAGTGCTTATTTAGACTCAGGCTTGTGGATTCTCAAACGGTAGGACACGTTAATAAAATCAAAGGGGGAAAACACATCGTGAATTTCTTGGGTTTAATACCTCAGTGTTTTGGTGCGTGGTGCACGGTAGTGGTAGTTGATGTTACTGTTACGAGTTTGTTTGTAGAAATTGTTTCGAATTTGTCAATATTTTAACGAAATGTTTCCATGTTGGTTCTCGTCGAGAGAAATCAACAAATAACTGGTGACTGCAACTTCCTATAAAATTCTGGGCATATTTTTCAAGCAAGTGTATAAGAATTGTATGAGCTCGCCGTTATTTGATAATGATACATTAATTGCGAAATCAGACTCTTTTGTTTTTAATAATCCAGCACTGTGCAGACGCAAGGCAGATATCAGGCGAGAAGATAAAAATTTTCTACAACAGCCATTATTTTGTATGGGTCTGTAATTGGGTCTCTCAGTCTAATGGAAGAGCATATACTGAGAACAATGCACTGAGGATAACACAAGAATTGCAATCTATGGCGTAGAAAACTGCTTCAGCTGGAAGGAAGCTGTTTGAACGGTAACTGAATGACGTGGAAAAATATATTTCTCAAATTTAATGACAATATTGCATAATGATTATTTTCTAAGTACATTAATGGTAACAGGAACTGAGATCTTTAGCATAAAGAGTTTGTTAGTTAAAGGCTTAATTAAATGAAATTTAATTATTTATTACAATTGATAGTCTTATAGAAAATGTATTTTTCAGTCAGACACATGCTGTGTTAACTTAAGCTCGTTACTGTCTGTTAAATATTTTCAGAGTGTATTAGAAAAAAATACTCATTTTTATTACTTTATATAGTTCTTGTTTCCTTTTATCTTTCCTTTTTTATTTTCTTTGACTTTGTTTTTAGGTGAAATTAAATAAAATATATGTTTTTATCTTTATTTTATTTGCTAATACAAGTAGATATGTAATATATTAAATTGAAATATTTAAAACATTAAAATTCAAAATATTGAATTGAAACATTATTAGCAGGGCTCTTTAAAAGAACTTTCTTCATTGCCGTTTTGAAAAAGAACAATATTCTAAGAACACGACGTTTCCTCAACTCTCTCTATCTCTCTTCTGAGACATCAACAAATTATCCTACTCATTTAGGCCCATTAGAGAGCAACTCTTTTTGAGAAGGCGTTGAACCATAGTAGCATTGGACAGTCTCAGTAGGCTGTTCAACATTTTTGTGGAGGCTGGAGGTGGAGCCAGATACTGAAACGTCACATGCAGAGTTTTCAGAGAGTCTGAAAAGTGAAGGTGTGTTGCTGCAGCATCAGTAGTAATAGTGGTTGTGCTAGTAGTAGCGGTGGTGTCTAAAGAGTTATTTGCGATAACAAACAATTCCAGGATCAAAAGATTGTAAGACATCATATTTTCCGGATTGTTAGAACTTCTACATTAACGTCTGTTCGTGTTCATAACCATATCTTGGGAAAAAGTAACCATATAATTTGTCACATGATATCCTCTATTGTTTTCTCTGCCTTAATTTGCTTTCCATTTCCAACTCTGTTTACACAACTCAGTGTAAATAAAAATATATAAAACACCTGAATCTAGTAGCGGAAATCTCTGGCTCAGTGCCGGATGCTGCCGGTTGACAGAACACTGAAATATAAGGGACAGTTGGTCAATTTATTATTAGAACAACTTTCCGTATCAGTCGGTTTTTGTTATCTTAACCATAACTTAGTGTGTGTATACTTACTCGGAAGACAAAACGGTAGCATATTTTAAGGTATCATCTTGGAATTCACCTGCGCGGAATGATGAGAAATACAATGATCCCAATCGGGAACAAAAGCAGCTAACTCCAGAATCCAAATAAAGAACTTTAACTTTGCTTCAGTCTCCTCCATATTAAAGTACACTTAAAAGGTCAGGAATGCTTTACGTAATTAATTACTGAACCTCAGGGCGCGTCACATTTGGCTGCTAAAATTGTCCACAGTATTTATGAAATTCTACCGCAAAAAAGTCCTTTCATTCTTACCTTACTCTGATTAGCAAAATATCATTAATGTATCTCACCGAATCTAACAGATATTCTTATTGTTATTTTAATTCATTTCGGTATATCGAACCGTCTTTTACGGTTAGTTATTCCAACTGCATTCAAAATTAATTAGTACTGCTTTCAGTACATTTGGCATAATTCCAAATACACTATCTTTTAAGCGGATATCACATTTTACCCGATAATAGAATTTAATTTACTGGAAAGCCCGATTTAAGAGTAGATCGAGGAAACGGACCAAAAGCAACAGCACCTTGTCTGAGCAATGATCACCCTTCAGACCAGGACGTGTTAACAAATTTATGACCCTCTAAGGGGCACATTTGGAATTCGTAGTGTTGTTAATCCTCTGACAGTGATAGAATCTGTTAGGTGTCCTAAGGTAGGTGGTTAGTAACGTCAGGAAAACCAATAAATCTCAAAGGAATACAGAATTATTCAGTCAAATTAGTTCACCGTTTTTGCCGTAATACTTGAACAAGAAAGACTGAACAAAGTGACAGACCCGATCTTAAAAAAGGGAATTATACTTTCTCGTTTCGTTTGAACAATTAAACAGCTGTGTACTGCAGTAAATTAAAGGTAAAGGTAAAGTGATCCCGTTACAGGTCCTGTGTGGCCCAGAGGCTGGGTAGAGGCATAGCTCTACTCTTCCATGACAGCGGCACTAGAAGGGGGTGAGTGGTCAGCAGCACGCCCCGGTCGCACTTTACCCCCGGGAAAGACCCGGTACCCATTTTACAGGAGGCTGGTTGGGCCCCAGGGCAGGTCTGGATGGGCGGAAAATCTCGTCCCCCCGGTATTCGATCCCGGACCGTCCATCCCGTAGTCAGTCGCTATACCGACTGAGCTACCCGGTCCCTGCAATAATTTAAAAGCCTTACAATTTTCAAATAACCCATATATTTTATTATTGCTCACATGTTGACATTCGTGTCAGCAACACTGCAGCTGTTCTGGTGTTTGTTACATTTTGTTGGCTAAACAGTTTTAAAGTTTGTCAGTTGGCAGAATGGAGTTAGGATATGAGCTGAACGAATCCTTCAAAAGGACTGAGTGCAACTAGCACACTAGTTCTAGCACACGACCTCAAAACTTTGGAAAAACATACGGCGATCTTGAGCCTGCAAGTTTTGGCACGCATAATTTGCCGTTGTATTTAGAGTAACACTTTTTGTTAAACTTCTTATGTTGTCGTAATGCAGACTTTACATTCGGAATTACTATATCAGTATAAGCTCTAATTTTACGAATATAGTTATTTATAAGCCGTGATCATTACACAGAAATAACCTACTCCATATGGCAGAATTCCAAATTTCGTCTTTCTTGATTCTGGCACACGTGAAATGTTTGGCGAAAAACACTTATGTATGAGAACTTCATGAATTATTTTCACCGAATCTTTGTTATACACACTTTCAGCCTCTTAGCTGTTTCGTTTGGAAATTAACCCCATTTAAAATGGAAAGTTACAATATCAGTTTGGAAATACGGATCTCAAATTTTCTGTGTTAGTAGATGGAACATTAGGAATTTTTAAACGAATTGCAGCAAATTGTTTTACCGAAACTTGCAAAAAAACTGAATTAACTGTAGAATTACTATTTTAATACCGAAAACCATATTCTGTTCACTTTCTGATTACATCCTGCAAATATTTGCTGCTAATTCTAATTTGTTACTTCCGTGTTAAGTCATCAGATCAGGTGTCGCTCTTCTCATTCCTAGCCTCTGCACCAGTTGGGTCTGATTGGTCACATTTACACTGCAACCACTTGAACTCTGGAGAAGTTTCTGTTGGTGTTCTTTTCTGTAGGAGGCTCCGTATGCCTGAGAGTCGGTTAGGCAGTGAAGTAAAAGAAAGGAAATTCGGTCCCTACGGGCAATCAGGCCCGGACTGACAAATCTGCAGTCAGCGGCTCTACTGACTGAGCTATTCCATCCGTTTTATAACGCTAACTCTACAGCTTTCGATGTGAATTTTTGATATTTATGGAGGCTGCAAAGTCTTGAGCTTCGCCATTGGACATGCCTGTACCAGAAAGCACGCGAATTCTCAGTGCGCATTATATGGTGAATGGTTTGAGTCTCCTGGTCCGAAAACAATTTTGAAAATAACGTCACCTACATTGTTTCATGAATATGAAACCGATATACGTAACAGGTTGAAGTGTAAAAGGTTTTCAGGCGTAATCAACGTAGAACGCTACATTTCATTTGAAATGCACAGGAGCTGAAGTGTATAGCCTCTATTCGGCTTATGAATGTGTGGCTTAGAATTGATTGCAGGGACACAGTTCGTGCGCTGGGGAGACGGAATGTTGGTGTGTGCTTCACTATAGAAACTTGAGGGTGTGCTATACACAGAACTGCAAGAGAAGGGGGAACACTCTACCCCTAATACTCCACCTTCTATGTACAGTGGCAGCAACCAGTTCACTTTTTAAAAGAAGTAGCGTAATGAAATTAAAAGTAATATAATTTACAGTGACACTAATTTTCGTGTTTTGGTAAAAATAAATTCCTTGCATGTAGGTCTCTACATATATATTTGCTATATAATATTTTAAATCCATATGAGCGCAAAGTAAACCTTAACTTAATGTGTTTTTTTTGTGGATAATGCACATAAAATTAATAATCGACTCTTTGTTTCATGCAACTTACCGCAATGGCTTCATTCAGCTTTGATGAATAAGTATTAATTGGCAGGAATAAACTCAGAAAATGGATGTGTGGTTTCCTCAGTCTATTGCACTTTTACTACCCTAGTATTCCTCCATGGGTTGAAGTGAACACGGTAACTTCAATTTACATTCGTTTAAGGGTATGCTCGTCTAAACCTACTTCCTTTTCACACTTTTGGAGGAAGAGGGTGACCTTCATATGACTGCATGATACACATTGCATCCATTTTGGAGGCTCGGGTTTCGGAAGGTGAAGACTGGGAAGTGTAATACTATGCGTAATGAAAAAGGCAAAAAACATTAATAGACAGAGCAAATAATGCAAATTATAATTTTAGTCTGTAAATAAATGAGCTGTATTCAGTAATTTATTATTTCGCCTTGTATTATAAGTGTTGAAGTCTGTTTCGGCATAGCAGATATTTATCAGTTTAAGAGTAAAAGTTGCACTGTGTCCAATTCCTTAAAAAGTGGATAATTAAATTTTATTATATAGAATATAAGGTGCATGTAGTTTTGAGGCTGATTGGTAGAGTCTGTCAGAGATTTTTGTAATAGAATGTTTCTATATAAATACCAAATTTAAATTACGTCTCCAATCAATATACCAATACACTTAATTGCACATTCAATTTTTTGTATATAGTAAGTTTCATTAAGGATCTTCTCGAAATCTTTAAAAATTTTACTTTTTCTAAAGACAGGCCTTACCTTTCGGTTTGCTTTTATTGCCTTACGTAAATGACGTCTATGTTACTGTATGATTGGTCTGAAAAAGCAAAATAGTATTCTTTTCTACTTAAGAAGTCTTTTGTGTTTGCCTGCAGCACTCAACATCAGCTATCATTTTTTCTATTTTCCGGGACACTTAAGGTGTAGCAGACCGATTTGCCTAGTAAGCACTTACATTAATAAAACAAGTAGAAATCGTACGACTGGGTTAAGGTAATTTTAAAGCCTTTATCCACGGCTTCGTTATTCAGGCATTTCTTGATTGTGATGAACTATGAAGCCATTACAGTAGTGTTTTTAGGTAATAATTTCTTGTAAACAAAAAATAACACAATGATGTCACATTGTAGCTTTTTTTAAGTCCCTTAGTCCCTTCTCTTTTTGTCTCATTTTGAAGTACTACTATTTGACTTGGGGCACGGGGTGGCGCAGTTGGTTGAAGCACTGCGCTTTAAGCCGGAAGATGGTGGGTTGGATTCCCGCTGGCGTCATTTGGAATTTTCATTGACATAATCTTTGCTGCCGCATTATGGTCCTGGGGTTGACTCAGGAATATTTCCTGAAGGTAGTGGCGGCCGGTGCGTAAGGTTGACAACCTTACCACCTTCATGTGCCGATTGTCTTGAAACCTGGGAGCCTCAACCTCTTGGAACCCTCAGGTTCTGTAAGTGGGATTGCCTTACCATTTACTACATGACTTCCCGGTCCCAGTGGCCACGCGGTCTAAGGCGTAGGTCAGCGGCCGATCGTCTGCTGAGATTGTGTGGGTTCGAATCCCACCACGGGGGTGGATGTCTATCTGTTGTGAGTATTGTGTATTATCAGGTAGATGTCTCTGCGACGAGTTCATTACTCGTCGAGAGGAATCCTACCGAATATAATGAGTCGCTTTGTGTGGTATAGAAACCTCGTGAATGAGGAAGATCTGGCCCATTAGGGGCTCTCATGCTAACTACAAACAAACAAACAAACATTAAGACTTAGTTTGGTTAACCCTTCTCCTGCTAAAGCTGAGAATATGGTGAGCTCCTAATAATGCCAGCAGATGGCAGATGGGATTTAACTCTACGTTTAAAGAGTTAATTATTCTTTATTCAATTTAATCTTTCACCATAAAAATGTGCAGTCTTCATTTATATTACTCTTGCGTTAAACAATGTGTCAAATAATTATGAACCGAGAAAATGTTTACGCGTTAAACTGTCAGTTCTATGAAGAAAGTGTAAATGCTCACTATAGATAAGTCCGTAATTAAAAAATTACATTTCATTTTGACATGTGGTTGATGTTTCCAGTCAGTGTGTGCTCAGGGCAAATACATTCTTGTCGAGGCAATTGAATGATTAATGTCTTCTGTTGCAACTGGTGAAGGTAATGCAGGTGTGACTCATTCACAAGCCCAGTCTATTAATGTGTTACCTAAACTGGACAGCACATTTGCCATCTTTCTACAAAAAGAAATGTGTTGTTATTTCTCCCAAAATTTTCCCCAATTAATTTCTTTAAATTGAGTGTATTATTAATTTTGAGGTAGGAATTAGCTGAATCTTCCCAGTGGCCCATGGTCTAAGGCATAGGTCTGCCGCCGCTCGCTTACTGCGATTGCTTGTTCGAATCCCGCCGGGGGCATAGATGTTCTCTTGTGAGTGTTGTGTGTTGTCAGGTAGAGGTCTCTGCGTCGGGCTGATCACTTATGCAGGGGATTCATACCCAATGTGGCGGGTCTGTGTGTGACTGTGAAGCCTCGATAATGAGGAGACCCTGGCCCACTAGAGGTTTTTGCTCCATAAAATATTAGCTGAACCTAAGTCAGAGTGACCTGAAATAATGTAGACACCTACATATGAAAATTTAGCGATTAAATAATGGAAGAAGAGGAGAGGCGGTGCATTGTATCACCCCTGAGGAAAATGAATAATTTTTATAAAACCTTAGTCGGAAAACCTAAAGAAGGAAACCACTTTGAAAACGCAGTTGTAGTTATAGATTAATATCAATATGGGTCTTACAGTAATATTATATAAAGGAATGGACGATTCAATTACGTAGTAATTGACTGTAGTTTCCAGTGTTGGTCCTTGTGAATACGGTAATGGAAGTTTGCTTACCCTGAGGGATAGGGAATTGTGTTTGAAGAAGAGAATTTTTCCACGCAGTTAAAGTGAGAGAGGCAGAAATACTTATAGATATGCAGGCTAGAAGGCCGCGTTAGGAACTGGACAACCACGGATTTCTATAATGTGGGTTTTCACAATCTGTTATAATTAATTTGTATCCTTTTCCACTCGCCCTTTTTTAATTTCGTGTATCAACGTTTTCAATTTGTGTGCAGATAAAAAGACGACGTGTGACGCCGTAACAAGATTTCAAAACTTTCTCCTGACATGGTTAGAACAGCGTTGGAGACCAGTTTGAAAATTTGTGGAGAATCGCTGAGGTGAGTAACTTGTGGCTTTTTTACATTAAGTCAAATTTACTTTCAAATGTTTTTTTTAAGTTTTGCTGACCGAACATCTCGGTATAATCTTAGCAATCGACCAACTTAATACAAAAATTCTTGTTTTATAATAAGTTTATTGTATCCCTCTATACGTTTCGAACACTGTTGTGCTCATCATCAAGAGGTCAAAATTGTATTATACAGCATCTGGTATCGTCGCACTCTCTAGGTGGCCGTCCGGTGCACAATCTGCGCATCGGACGGCCACCTACAGAGTGTGACGATACCAGATGCTGTAAAATACAATTTGACCTCCTGATGATGAGCACAACAGTGTTCGAAACATGTAGAGGAATATAATAAACTTATTACAAAACAACAATTTGTGCATTAAGTTGGTCAATTGTTAAGATTATTTTCAAATAATTTATTAAATGTATTGTTTTCGTGTTTGGAGTAGGAACGGAAGTTTATTTGCAGTAGTCACGATGTGTCGCAACCCCGAAGTATCCATTAAATTTGGTTTTCACAATCGCCACATTTTTTTCAGCAAATTTTTGGTGCAGTTGGCGAGAGAGTGCAGATGGTTGCTTGTGTTTTATAGCAAATCATGTCGTACGCATTTGCGTCCTACAATCAAGAATAATTTATTGGAAATGAACAATACAAGCAACAACGTGTAAAGTGGAGACGAAGTAGGAATAAAAGTGTCTGAAGAAAACAAAATGTGTTTCTTCAGCATATAGGTGAGATGATTATCTCACTTGACAGTGGGAGGTCCGGCACGTCTAAAGTCATAGCAAGAATACTTCATACAATAAGAAGGAAAAAGTTTTAAATTTTAAGCCCAATAAAATCGACGTTTCGTATACATTCCTAAAGCTAGGAGTTTCTGTGTAGTGTGGAATTTTGAGACACAGACGGGCCATAGAGTAAACAACGCTTTGATACACCAAACTGCGTACGAGTAGTATTTGACGAAGTATGGTGCTTTAGCGCTCTGTACTGGAGTCAATGCAATTAATAGCCGCTGTGTGTCAAAAAAGTTAGATATTTCTGAATGTAGATATACGGTCGCGTATGTAGCATGTACCTCTTAATCACGGTGTCCGAGTGTAGGCTGAACCACTAGTGGTTCAGCCTACACTCGGATACCACATCGCCAACAGACAATCCCGGTACATAACATCAGCACGCCTCAAGTCAGCCTACACAACACAACAAGTACTCG
>Ga0123354_10001904_pt1 | contig 26547 bp, 17 predicted proteins | sample TergutLab28metaG_2_FD_97872 | JGI IMG/M metagenome (GOLD analysis project Ga0123354, IMG submission 97872) | Labiotermes labralis P4 segment gut microbial communities from Petit-Saut dam, French Guiana - Lab288 P4 | ecosystem: Host-associated > Arthropoda: Insects > Digestive system > Gut ...
GAGCGGCAGCCTGTGTTGCGGCCGGCGGTGGCATTTTCGAAAATCAGCTTTAAGCACCGATAAATTCAAATTAAAGGTAATTTCACGAAGTTAACTTTACAATCGTACTTTAAATGTATCATGCATTATGCTGGTTTATTATTTTGTTCCGTTTATTGTCAGTAATCGTTACCGTCTATTCTGAGTTTCAAACGGTCATAACTCCGTAACCATCCAAAATCGGACACATGTCTATATGAACTTTTTTGATCACAAAGACCTAGGAAATCACCTCCTGCAGTTATGCCCTAAAGTCATGAAACACCCTGTATATATATATATACCTGGGCTCCTTTTTCTTGGATCCAAAGCACATTAAGAGTTTAAGTCTGGGGGCCACGGAACTTTAGTGAAGGAAAAGGGATCCCCTGAACTGGGGCACAAAGGCCAGTTTTTTTAAGGCCTAGGTGAATCAGGACCATAATGGCTCGACCCTAAATGCTAATCAATCAATCAATCAGGATAAAATAATAAAGAAATGATGTAGGAATAGAAATGATACTGTAAAACTCTTCTATAAAATTAAATTAAATAATTCAAAAGAAGACTATCACAAAGTTTATGCATTTAATAATATCCAGTGTTGGTTTCCAGTCATGATCAGCTACTTGGAGAAGGTGACATTATTGAAAGAGGTTCCAGTCCATGAGCTGCATTTGGATTCTGGAAAGTAAGAGATATGCTGAGATAATAAAAAAATATGAGATATGCTGGGAAGCTGGCAAGCAGAAGACATGTCCAAATGCAGACTATATGAGATGTGCTCAGTTACTGCATTTGTAAGAGCTGTGGTGCATGTTTTGCAATGTTGCAATGTAAGAGATACACTGGGATGCAGGAATGTATTAGATGTTTTGCAATGCTGTAACATTAGAGACAAACTGGGATGCTGGGATGTATGAAACGTCTTGGGATTTTGGAATGTGAGATTTGTTGAAATGTAAGAGATGTGATGGAATGTGTTGCATCAGACGTGTTCTGATGAGGAAATGTACGAGAATGGCTGGAATTTTGAAATGTGAAAGTTGTAGGTGGGATGTGTTTGAATATTGAAATGTAGAACACTATTTGGGGCATGGTCATGATTTTGTTTTACGTCTAACGAGTTACTTGTGGAACAAACAATCATTGCATTCAACTTATGTTTTCTCCAGTCCGTAAGTTTTTTTCATATCTGGAATGAGAAACTTATGAAAACAACAACAACCATCATCATCATTATCATCACCACCACCATGTTCTCTATTCTGTTTCTGCCTTCAGAAAGTCAATCAAGTGTCCTGCTATTCTATCTGTCATTTATATTGATCTTGGTTTTTTCAACTCTAGTGCTACTCTCTCATTATGACACTAATGAATGTTCCCCAGAAGAAGCAAGCTCATTTTTCTGTACACTACTTCAAGAAACATAATCAGTAAATGTGATCATTGCCACCTGTACTTGTCCGGGATGAGGTTTATCCTTCGATGAGGAATCTACTGAGGCCATTCCTGTGAAAATTCCCTTACAAGAGGGTGGCAAATGTATAACTGCAAATTATCTGGAAGCCAATCGACATAGTGTAAATTTGTAAAACCTGTCTAAAATATTCCATGTTTCAGAAAATGAAATGTGACATTCCCCAAAGAAGGCTAAAGCTGTTACTATGGCAATGAGTGTTGTCCAAAACACGATACAAGAGAAACAAGGAAACGTACTCCATAGCAAAAAGGAAATACTGCATAAAGAAATACTTGTGAAAAGAATACAAACATACCACAACAGTGCAGATAATCAACTACAGCACATGACATTCATTCACATTATTTATTTAATTTCCAAACAGGCAGTGACCTACGGCAAAATAAGTAGGGCCATCAATACTTGCTAAATGATATAAACATTATATTTCCTCTTAGTTGTACAGTAAACTGTAGCTGTGATCTGAATATAAACAAATGACATGTTGTAACTGAACCAAAAAAAAACCCTCATGTAAGTTCTATAAAAGCATTAATACACAAAAGTGATATTATGTCAAATTTTTACCCACATTTTATCAATCTGTCACTGACTTGATGAATCAGTGTTGCCACTTACCTGCTGAATTTATTAACGTAGTGACATCTGCCCATAATTTCATGAAAATCAATTTGTTTTCTCTTTTTATATTATACCCATAGAGAGTCTTTCTTGTTTCTATCAATATGATCTTCTTAGTGCTGCACTCTACTGGTATTTAACTCTCACTGACCACATGCAAATGAAATGTTAAATCATCTCAAGTAAACACAATAGAAAGAGGAACTTGGAACACAATTAGTCACTTTTTTTCTGTCAGAACCTGCAACGGGCAAATGTATTGCCAGTGCTGATTGAATTTTCTAGTTTCTAGATTTTGTAATTATAATACTACCTTCAGCACACCTACAACTTTTAAACAGTTGAATAAAGAGAGAGACCAACTTGATGTCACTTGCTTTTTTATTTCATTATTTAATGCTCAACATGTTTCGGATGTTAATACATTCATCCTCAGGAGCTTGCGACTTCTTTGTTGAGTTATTTCATGGGTTGTGTTGCTCTACTTCAGCCTGCATCCGGATACCACACTACCCCAGCCAAACCACAACGTAACACCAACACGCATCGAACCAGAGCAATAATTCAACAAATAAGTCGCCAGCTCCTGAGGATGAATGTATTAACATCTGAAACATGTTGAGCATTAAATAATGAAATAAAAAAGCAAGTGACATGAAGTTGGTCTCTCTTTATTCAACTATCAAGATGATGCATGGTCCAATAAACATAAGATTCACTTTTAGACAGTTTTGTCCAATGAGCGTAGCTTCATCCTTAGTCAAGACTCAACACGTCATAATGAAAACACCAATGATTCAGTATATCTCCCATAATTCAGAGATCATCAGTATCACCAGTTAGTCTTTTGACTAGTTCTGGGTCTTGCAGTACAAACCTAATCTATCCTATTATGTCTTAAACTATCTAACACTTTGTTGCCATTTTTATATTTCTCTTATGTATTTCTTTAGCTGTTCATCTAATAACTTCACTAATACTTTCAGGAACCCCACTTCAGAATCTTTAATTCCCCTGTTATGTATTTATTTTATTGCCTGCATTTCACACTGAAATCAACTGGCTGGATGCACCACTGTTTTGTAGCACATAATCTCTGAAACCTTTTTGAGTTTTCAAATTGAAAGTACATTCTGTGGTTCCAAATGTATATCAACCCCATTTTTGCATTTTAAAACTCATTTCGGCAGTCCACAATTCAGAGCTTACACTCAACTCGCTTAATTTTATAAAATCAGAAATTTTCATTTTATCATCCCTTATAAATTTCTGTTCTAATAAAACAACTTCTTCATAATATTTAGAGAAACATAAAACAAATATTGGAAGCAATGCTTTGTTGGCGCCAAAAGTATACGCTGGATGGTATCGTAGAAAGACCTAAATGGTTCTAATTCTGTAGTCCACGTTGGACCTTACTTAGTTGCTTTGGTCTGTGTACCGCCCTTTACTGAATATCTTTTTAGAGCGTATGTTTCTTCTACTATTAGGTAGCTATACCCGCTATACTGTTAATTTTCTGATATCTTACCGAACCAGATCCATCCCCAGCAACTTCTCATCACAGTCTAAAGGACTTTCCAGTTTCGTCCAGACAGCCTCATTGCCAATGACAACACCATTAGCATTGGCCCCCATTTCAGCCCCCCACATCCAGGATGGCTTGCTAAGAATTACAGCATGAGTTGCCTCTACTTGCTCCACAGTGATGTAAGTGCACTGCAACGCAAAAAAAGCATTAAAACATTCATATCATTCATATCAAACCAACTATTCGTGTGCGACTGGTGGTTGTTAACCCTTTGATGATACAATTAAATTCCGGGTGCAATTTGAGGAACACCACGATTTAAATTATATTATTTAGTTTTCTCGACCGAACAGTTACTGAGGTTAGTGGTGTCAAAAAACATCAACAGGGCTGTACAAAAACAGCCATAATTGGCTGACATATATGCTGTATCACAAGAAAATTTGAACCTTATGCCTTGTGATGCAGCACATGACATTCGACATCAAAAGGTTAATCCTGGTTCTGTTTTGAGATTCTTGCACCACATGGCAATGAGCTGTATTGCTCAACATTTGGGGGAATTTGCTGTCTCCATCTTCAGGGTAGCAAGTTACTCCAAAGCATCATGTCAGTTAAAGTCCCCAACTTAAAGGAATTAGCATATGATAATGCGCCACTTGGTAAGGGCTACCTCACACCAAAGGGGACTGTCATGGATAAATATGGAGCAATGGTGAGGTGGCAATTTGCAGGAGAAAACTTAAGGCAACTCAATGAAACTTTTACTCCACAGTGAGTTCAATCACCAAAAGCTACACATGAAGTCACATAACTCTGAAGTTTAAATTCTGTGGTGAAGAGCTAGCATCCCTAAATGTCAGAGCTATGGTATGAGCCTTAAATTTTGTAAGTGATACAGTCTGTTTCCTGTCAAATGTAATTTAATTATGACACAACATAACAAGTCTACCCATAAGAAATTTTTGTTACAAATTAATGTGTTTCAACTTCAGTAGTACTATTATTGACATTCTGACAAGTGCAAAATTGAAGATGTATCTCTCCTGGAATATGACATGCTGCCTAGTAAACAGCTGTAGAAGTTTCTAAGGATGTTACTGCCTCCACTATCACAGTCCAAGTATGCCCTCTCCACCCCAGAAGACTGAGGCAATGAGCTCCTCTGAAACATCAGTTAACTAGTTACCAAAATCTTGAACTCTGGTGATCGGTGCAGAATGTGCCTCCCAAACGCTTGTAACTATTTACAAATCGACACTCTGTCATGTCCCAAAAGGTTTGAATATCCATGAACATCACTGTCACAACCTCCATCTGGCAAGTGGAGTACTGATTCTCAAGTTTAGCTGCGAAATTTCGGAAATGCATGATCACATTCTTCAGCAACAAACCGTATACTATGACCTTCTCTAGCTGAGATGATGGTAGGCAATTGGCAGTATTTACCTGCAGCTGCTCTCCAGGATTATACTGTTGCGCTGGTTGATATATCAATTCCTGCACCTCTCCTTTTGGGCGATCCGAATTTTTACCAAAAATGACACCACCATGTGCTGTAAGTGGTGGCAGTACCACAAACGTATCACACGAAACTGGGTTCATCCTTACTGGTTCACCTGCAACACAACACGATAAAAGCAAGACTTGCATGAAAAAACCGCTTACGTCGCAGCGTACGGACACGTCCGAAATTAAAACACTCAACGGAGATTTTATTCTGCAACAAATAGCGTCTTGCATTTTTACTAATTTTAAGTTCATCGTTACGAATGTAATACTGTCAAAATATCAGGCATATGCCGTATCAAAACCCCCTTTTCTGCGATAGTATCCTCAAGCCTTAATAACCGAAAACCCCCCCAGTGATTAATGACAGTACCTGAACAGCTGTTGCATTATATATATATCAACTACTTGGCACAGTAACGTCTCTTCCTCAGCAATTACCCCCAATAAGTTCCTGGGCGTTCTGACGGTAAAACAGTCCAAAGAGCAAACAGAACTTTATCCCAGACCTCAAGACGCAAAGTCTCCAACCACATCGATTTTCTGATGCTGGCGCTTTTATCCGTGCTGGTACGCATGTAACCACAGCATAGAACTGGTGGCCACGGATTGCACATGTAAACAATTAACCGACACAAGCAGGTAGCGAAGATATTGCGTTAAATACAATTCAGAAATGGAATTGTAGATACCTTTGTTACGTCGTACTGTGCGTGTCAATGCAGACGTGTTGCAAGAATTTTTACGCGAATTTGAAAGAAGACGAGTATTCCAAAAAGAATTAATGACATGTTGATGCCTAAGAAAAACGAAATGCTTGTACATATTGTCTCCATAAATTAGGTACGTAATGCGTACCGAAAATTAATCCTGTTTGTACTATTAACCAGTACTATCGTCCAAAATACTGTTAGCGGCAAAGGCGTCGTTCATTTTCGTATGCACGTAATGTGCTTGCATGCGTTACTGATTTTCTTCGTAATGTGATATTTTACAGGCCATCATACAGTTTTTACTCCATACGATGAAATTTTGAGAATAACATTTTCACATACCCATAAGGTCAGGCTGTTCAGAAGGAAATTTGTTGTCCACTATTACTATTCTTATAGAGTCCCGATTATCTGACTTAGGTGGACCAAAAGACGATCGATAATCAGAAATCCAGGATTGTAAAATCTTTAAAGTAATGGGGATACTGAAATATTTGGAGGGAAGTGGTGGTGGCCTAATTGCTGTACTGTCCTGGAATTTGCCTGTACAGTGAGGAAAATCGAACGATAGAATGTACTAGCAGGTGCTCAAACCAAGCACTCTCAAATACAAAACTAGGCTATGAACCTATGAAAAATCTAAGTCCTGCCAACTAATGTATATAATAATTACACTACCAGCCTTTTCAATTGTCTTTGGAAGCTTGTGTGAATTATAGGGTTATTTTATAGAATGAGAAAAAAGTTATTACTATTTTATTGTGCTTACAAACATACAGTAGACAATACATATTTGTTAACCTCAGTGATGCTTATTTTGGAATTATGATTAGTGCAAAACAAAGAACACTCTGGGGAAAAACCATTCCATTCAGTACCTCTAAATATGATGTCATAATATAACAAATGGGGAATTAAGTTGTAGACCTACATAACCAGTTGCCATGCTTCCTGTCAGACCACAATATTTCATAATAGGTAAATCTCTCAAGCATGAACCAGAGAAGTCAGGTGTGGCTAGTGGGGACTTCACAGCAGTGACAAACAGGACGCAACCAACAAAGAGGTATTTTAAAGCTAGATACCACTTGAACATAACACACATGAGGACTAAAAATACGTAAACAAATGTTGACTGGAAAACATGAAGATAACACACCTTTGGGATATCCAGGTAGAGATTGCTGCAGAAGTTCTATAGCATCAAAAAATATGGGAGAAGGATACAACAGAATGGTGACAGGGAGGCATCATTTTTATTGGCTGCTCTAGCTAGATTCAGTACCAGGAAGACTGAAATTTATATTAACTGCACAATATTTGTGTTTTTGCAATTTTTAGACATTCTGATTAAGTAAATATAAATTAATGAATGCTGCATTAGTACACTCTACTAGTTTTTCAACCTCAGCATTTCAATTATGGATTCATTATTGGATTCTGATAAAGTACAGAAATGCAAATGCGACCTAATTCAAATACGTTAGAGTGGACACTTCTCTATTTACATCATTAGCAATGTACCAAAATGAGACCAAATTTGACATGACTGAAACAAAATTATAAACATTATTTTAACAGGTTAATATTTGTTACCTGAAAAGTAATTTTTAATTAACTCCACAGAGTAGAGTCCTGCTTAAGAAACTAGTAAAAAATGCCCCACATCTAACAAAACCTGAAGATTCATTTTCATGTTCTCAAGGTGTCAGCCATTTGTCCCAGTCCTCAACCAGATAAACCAAATTCATATCCATCCATCCTATTTCTTTAAAGTATATTTTAGTATTATCCTCCAGTCTACCCCACAGTCTTCCAAGTGGTCTCTTTCTTTGAGCATTCCCCATCAAATGCTGTACACATTTTTATTCTCCCCTTGTGTACCACGTATCCTGTCCATCTCATTGCTGATTGGATCACCTTAATTATATTTGACAAGAAATACAAGCCATGAAGGTCCTCATTATGCAGTTTTCTCCAGCATGCTGTTAATTCTTGCCTTTAAGGCCCAAATGTCTTCCTCAGCACCATATTCTTTAATTCTATCAGACTTTGTCCTTCCCTTAGTTGGGGATACCAAGTTTCACACCCACATAAAACAACAGGCATAATTACAGTTCTGTATATTTTAATCTTTACATTTAGAGATAGAAAATGGGATGGCAGATTTTTTACTGAACGATAGTAGGCATTCTCTGAATTATATGATCTTAACCTCTTCATGCTTGTAATTTTTATTTGTTACAGTCATTCAAATATATTTTAGCTTTGCCAAATTTTAAAAGGATTTATTCACTGTTTGTTATGATGTGATTTTGTCCTGTATTCGTTTCATGAGACATGAACATATACTTTGTCAAAAGTTTGTGATTGAAACAGAATTTCTAGTGTTTATCTTTCATGTACTAATCTTCCAGTCCTTGCATTTACCTTAGTTACTTTTAAATTAGTGAATTACCAAATTCCACCCCCATGCATAACAATTATGAGAGCAAATTTGTGAAATGAATGTTGAAACAACACAGTGTATTAGTCAGGCTGTAAATTCTACACAGCTGTCAGGACTAAATGATCTTTTGTGGTAACTGCAAAATAACGTGTGCTATTTGACGTGAGTTCAAGGATACAGTAACACTGTATATTTATCTTCAAAAATGATGACAGTTCAAATAAAAGGCTCATTGTTATATGCCTGCAAGTTTGACTGCTATTGTTTCATACTGACCCATTTCTGACAAACATAACTGGCTCAACTATTCCAGGGGTGTAAATTTAGAAGGTGAACATAGCGTCACACACTTACATGAAATTTAAATTCTAGAAGCAACAAGTACAGTTTGTATACTGGTCTTGACCTTTCATGTCAGAATATTACCCTGACTGACTTTCATAAACATACATTCTAATCTAATGAAGTAACAACAGCAAATGTTTGTGTAACCTACAGCGTCAGCTGAGGACTCACAATGATTATAAAAGACTAGTGAAAGTACTTAATTTTTATGCCGAGATTTCATACAGTCAGCTATATTGAAATAATGAAACTTCCTATACAGCCTAATGAAACTAAGGTTTGTCACACAGGGGAAGATGATGCCACACTTCCTGTATTTTAAACTTCTGTCACTAGGAGTAAGTTGTGCATGCATTACACTGTTGGATTAGTCATGTGAAGAAAACTGAATGCATGTGTTGGTTGCTTGTAATCATTCGAGATTTACAAAATCTGATAAAGTTAGGTGAGGGCACCTGTTTTGTGTAAACATACTATGTTCTTATTTCGCCTGACGCTGCTTTCATTAAATGTGTTTTTAACATCTGTGCAATTTTTCAGGATTAGTTCATGGACTTAGCGTTAACTTTATGCCATTTTCACCCATGTTGAATGTCTGTAAGCTGTGGAGGAAGGTGTGGTGTCTCTTCCTCAAAAAGTGGTATAGACGATACAAATTTCCAAAGGTGAGAAGCCTGGCTATGTAGAACACCTATTTGTACAGATCTGAAGTGAGACATAATATTTACACATTTTCTGGATATCGTAGTATACTTTAGACTAGCACATGCAGTTTTTCATTTATTCAGACCTGTGAAGATGTGCCAAGAGGGTCTATGTTTCCAGGAGAGTTGCCTCTGCAAGAGACATGCGTCACGTTCTGTATTTCGAACTTCCGACAACAGTAGGAAGTTGTCCTTGCATTCTACTATTTGATGAGCATACATGTTGGTCTGTCATGGTCATTTGCATCTCTCTCTAGGGATGTGGCACATAGCCCCAACTCAATGGGGAGATATGGCACAGACAAACCTTTCTTAAAATGAAAATATCAGATACACATTTTCTTGCTTTTCTGAAACTGTGTACCTAAATACTAGGTACACTTGAGTTATATCTGATCACAATCCCATTTCTTTAAACTCCAATGCAACAAATACGCAGACATTTTATGAAAAGTGTGGCATCTCTCTTGGAATGACTGTGTGTGTGTGTGTGTGTATATATATATATATATATATATACACACACACACACATGTATATATATACACACACACACAGAGTCATTTCAAGAGAGATGCCACACTTTTCATAAAGTGTCTGTGTATTTGTTGCATTGGAGTTTCAAGAAATGGGATTGTGATCAGATATAACTCAAGTGTACCTAGTATTTAGGTACACAAAGAATTTGAGAAAAGCAAGAAAATGGGTATCTGAAATTTACATATATATATATATATATACACACACACACATATATACATGTGTGTGTGTATGGGAAGGTACAGGAAAATGTGTCTGTATGCAAGCTAAGAAGGCATATGAAGGAGTGGAGTTACACCTCCATGCTTTCTTAACTTTAAAATGAACCCCCATTACCTATTGAATAGGAGGTACAATGGGCCTCCAAGTCAGCCCAAATGCTTTGGAAAGGATAAAATCTCTTGCTGCTGTGAGAAATTGAATGATGGTTTATCATTAATCAGCTCATAGGCTCACTCTTACACTGATTATGTGTATGATGTCCTGACTGAAAATACCCTGTCTGACCACCAAATACACTAACACATAAACACGCACATACACATACTCACAAGCTAGGGATGGAGGTGGGTGAACTCTCACAGAACTTGAAATTAACCGGTTTTAAGAGGTAAAGCGTTAAGAGACTGATAGTTGTCTGCCTTGCATGTAATGACATAAATGTTACCTTGAACATAATAATATACATGTGATTATAATACGGAATTTACTAGGAGGAATACAAAAATGTCATAGAAGATCACATGTGGCCCAAGAGGTGTATTTTGTTTAACCTTGCTAATCACAATAAGAGAATAGTAAATCATCAAAGTGTGCAAATTAGTAACATTGAAGCTACACTAAACATAACTCACCTTTTGCCAACCATGGGGAGGGATTTTCCCATTTAGTAGTGCAGAGTGTGGTGGGGCACATATATCAGGCATGAGGAGTTTGTGGGTGGCAACACAGATACACCAGAATGTCAGCCACGCACCTACGAACAGCAGTCACGCTTCTGATTCTGAAGGCAGCCATTTTTGTGGTGAGTGTTGCTGATTAGAGAGATCCTGATTGATGAATCTGAATAAATAAATTATATTTAATGATAAAATATAACCCTTGATCCAGGGTTTGAATCCAGGCAGGGGGGCAAGAAATTTATTTATCTTTTCTCCCAAATATCCTGATGGGTTCTGGAGCTCACCCACCCTCCTATTCAGTAGACAGTGGTAGCCCTTTTGGCAGGGAAACAGGGGTCCGGGCATGAGGCTAACACTCAGTGCTGGTGTGCCTGGAAGGTTATTTATTCCCCATTATTCCCCATAAACTTAAGTACAAAGGTGCATAAACTGTCACACTGTGAAAACTGGTAGTGTCACAATAACTACATACTAATCTGTCGTGACCAGTCATTGCTAAGTTTAGTGTTGTGTTTGTTTACTGATCTTTAAAAATGGTAACACTTTCGAAATGCACAGTTGTAGAACAGCGAGCCATGATCTCTTCTTTTTTAGTGGTCAGAAGGCGTTAAAATATACAAGAATTTATAGCAGAATGTTAGTGCGCTTCACATCAAGTGCAGAAGTATGCTGTCCAAGTGGGTTCTTTTGTTCTAGAATCACTTGCGTCCGCATTATGTGGGAGCTACAATTGAAGCATAAACTTTCGTGACACACCCTCCATATAGTCGAAGCCAAGACCCTCGGATTATCATGTGTTGAGACCACTAATAAAGGTCTGCTGGATGGGTTTGGCAGTGAGGGTACAATCAAGGATGAGGTGCCTACTTGGGCTCCTGTCACAATGGAAAACTTTATTCGATGCTGGGCTCAGAAGGATTGTGAACTGCTACACAATATGTGTTGAAAAAGGGGGTGATTATGTTGAGAAATGATACACTTTTCACTTGTCACAGAGTGTTGTACACAAAGTAATTAGTGGACCAAGTTCACTTTACTTATTTTATTCTGCCTTGCACAAATACAAGGAAGGGTTTATAGTGGATTGATATAAATCAGAATTAAACTACCCTAATACATTTTAATGTAGCCTGCCAATCCCATTGTCGCTGAAATTAATTTAATAGTTTCTGATAGTTTAAATAGCCTTCTACATGAAGTTACACTGAAGAACACTATGGCCAGTGAAAGTTGATATAAATTTAAATCCGTGGTTTGTAAACTTTATAAAAGCTGGTCAGTGTACAAGCTGATGATCCAAGAATCCAGCTATCAAATTCTCTATTAGTAATGTTTGTAGGTGTTAATCTCATTCTCCATGTTATCGAACTGTAGAACAGAATGTATGTACTATATGCCAGGACTGATCTGCGATGTAGGTATGGCAGTGGAGGAATGGAGTCCTGGCACAACCATGTTCTTTTCTTGATTTTAGGCACAGTTGCAAAGCTGCGAACAGTGACTACTAGCTTTGTCATTTCTGTCTGCTAATCTGCATGGAACAACTCCTCACCCATTTTTATGCCATTTCGTATTGGGGACTTTTACGAAAATCTATTGAGACATGTCAGTAGAGTCGAACTTGATTGTATATTATCGAAAGAACAAGATAAATTTTGTCTATAAATGGATGTTGCTCTAAGCGAGGTGTATGGTCAAAGTGATAAAAAAATATTTCAATCCAAAATACACGTACAGGCCTGCAGGCATATTACTTAATGTTAAAGCTATGATATATTTCAAAATTAAAGTACAATTAAAATTCAGAAATAATAACAATTACTCTTCTATAATCGTAAATTTACACACACAGTTATGCTAAAAAAACATTAACATAAAATTAAAATTCAGGAAGAACAAAGATTATCATGAGAAGAGGGCTGCTCACTGGTACTTTTGTCATTTCTCTCTTGCTTAAACTACTTAAACAGCACCTCACTGACATCATTTCGTTTGGGATTTCGAAATATCTTTATTCTCAATTCATTCTCTCAAAAAGCACTAATAATTGTTGAACTTTTGCTTTTTCTCTCTGGCGCTCAAAACCTCCCTTTCTTTCGTGACTGTAGCCATGTTGTCACTCTGCCGGTCTACTGTTAACTGCAGCAGTAGAAACACAGACGGCAACTTTACACACAAAACGAATTACTGTTAATGTCATTTCTCAGGCTTGGAATTTATGTAGCTACCTGAAACTGTAGACGGGCTTACCCTCTCAAGAAGAGGGGGATAGTAGAGTTTTCAAAACTGCCTAATTATTGGAAAATTATGTTGAAAACGATGACTGGCAATGTTGTTATATCCGAGGTAGATGCTTTTATGTATGTCGTACTAAGCAAGGCAGAAAAACATGGGCCTTATGGGAAAGTATTTGATACCACTAAGTGTATAATGTGTTATCCGAGGTTTCACACAAACTGAGGTCGTTACGACCAATGTCAACCGTAATTATTAAATGTTGAAAGACAGAGGTTCCATATATATACATGTATTTTGTAATATCAACATTAACAATACAGGCAATGTATGTATAAATGTAACATCAGGGCGAGTTCTTGCAACCATTGTAGTGGAAAAACAATAAGTATTACGTATTCTGAGTGTGTGTAGCCTTAGTTATCTAGCATGCTAAGCACATGCGCCATATTGTAATCTGTGGCCTGTGTGGCTCCACATTGTCCCATAAATGGCACGACTTTTGAAAAGTGATATTGAACATAAAATGTGTGCTTTGATTTTCTCTACAACTTTTGTCTAAAGCATTTCTTATTCTAAGAAGAATCGAGCGAGATGTTATAAATCCATATAGGTTTTGATGTAAAGTATATGTTATTCTTGTCAGATTTTAATGATACTTAAAATCTTCTTGACGGAATTTAAAAAAATATGTACATATCAAATTGCATGAAAATCAGTCCAGTGGGAGCCAAGCTGTTGCATGCCGACAGAAGGACAGACAGAAATGATGAGGCTAAGAGTCGCTTTTCGCAACTTTACGAAAGCGACTAAAAACTGAATGCATTCATAAGCAATTTTTCTAGAGACTTGCCATGCTAATATAATGACTTTCTTCAACTGCATGGAATATTCATGTCTTAATTACATTCCAGGCAGGGCAGAATTTTACCTTTACCAACACAACAACAATTATAACTACTATTTTAATATCAACCACAAATAATTTTACCAATAACACAACACCTCCACCACCACCACCTAACATGATGTCAGCAACTACAACTACAACCAGCAGCAGTATGACAACGCTACCTTCTGGTTCTTCTACATGGGGTAAGAATAATGTTGACTGGCAAAGAATTCCAACAGAAATAACATGTTTTACAGAAATAAACTCTTCTTCATGCTTTCTGTTACTTAAGTTTGACTTTCCTGGAAGGAGAATATGAATACACTTCTGTCATTGAAGCCTATGTGGACAGAAAGCTGTTTCATTTGTGCGGTATGATGACAAAAATGTGATGGCTTGGAGAAGGACATTGCAGATTAAAATGAATCGAAATGACAATGGATGTGTGGTAATATCCCTATTGAAAAAGGCCATCTTTTTTCCTTTTCCCGGAATTGAGGAACAAAGTTGCACAGATAAATCCATTCTGGGTGTGGAATACTTGAATCCAAGTATTCCATACTTTTGTCAATAGGAATAAAGTGCATAGTCCCACTTTAAGTTTCAATTCTAGTATTATACATATAGCAGCAAAAATAGGTGGTTTCTTCTTTGATATTCAATATTTATTACAAAAAAACTGAAACACTCTCTATGTACAGTGTATTTAAATGACTCAAATTTATGAGTTACTTCTTCAGTTTTAATGAAGTAATAGGTAATTAGGGGTGGGCCGGGTAGCTCAGTCGGTATAGCGACTGAGCTACGGGCTGGACAGTCCAGAATCGAATCCCGGTAGGGATGAGATTTTTCACCCGTCCAGACCGGCCCTGGGGCCCACCCAGCCTCCTGCAAAATGGGTACTGTGTCTTTCCCAGGGTAAAGTGCGGCCGGGGCGTGCTGCTGACCACTCACCCCCTTCTAGTGCCACGGTCATGGAAGAGTAGAGCTATACCTCTACCCAACCTCTGGGCCAAACCGGGCCTGTAACGGGATCACTTTACCTTTTTTTTAAACATGTAATTAGGGAGCCAATATAGTATTGCCAGTATAGTGACCATGCCATGAGTTGGCAACTGAGGAACTGTCATTTGATTCCCAGCAGAAAATTTTCTCTTATCTAAAATGTCCAGACCAGCTCTGGGGCCCTTCAGCATTCTATTAAATGGTGGTTACTGTGGGTTTCCTTGGGGCACAAAGGTGACCGTGATATCAATCCAGTTCCAAGGTTAAAAATGAAATGAGCTGTACCTCCATGACATGTGCAGGGCTTTATATTTAAGTGGTAACAGTTACCATAATTGGTGCAACTGGTAAACACATGCACAAGAACATAATTTAATTCTGTTTCTTTTTACTATATCCCATAACAGCAAGAATTATAATTACCCTTCCCAGTGCCACTTTGCCCACTGCAAATTCCATATGGACTGCTTTGTGGTCTGGTACAAATTTGCCAGTGTTCCCTGCACACAGAGTTCATAGATTGTTCCAGATCAAACATGTCCCAGAAGACAGTAATTTTTATAGGCACTGCATAAGAACTGCAAATCACCCTTTAATAGTTTATTGTGCCATCAAAGGAGAGTCAAGATTTTGAAATTGCTGACTCTATAGGGGACAGATTTGGAGGGCATATGGAATTAGTAATTCACTTATTGCTTCTGCCATTTCATTATTGTAATGATAGAAATCCATTAATTATTGGTGACATATTAACTAGTCCTCACTGCAGCACAGCTGGTACAGCTTAGTCAGTATAGTGACTACGCAATAGGATGAATGATCTGGGACTTGATTTCTGGCAGGAACAAAAGACTTTTCTGTAAGAACATCCGGACCAGCTCTGGGGCCCCATCCAGTCTCATATTCAGTGGATACTGGGCTTTTTTTCCCCCTGTGTTAAAGTTGCTGGGGTTTAAAGTTGACCACTCACCTCCACCTAGTACTGAGATTAAGAATGAGTGGAGCTATACCTCTACTACCCCTATGTGCCTTCAAACCGTGGGCAGGGACAATTTTATACCTGTACCTTTTATCATTTAATTATTATTGGCCTAGCCAATTATTAAAGAACCTACCCAATTATGACAAAATATGCTGTTTGACATTGCACAGTTTATCTATGGAATTTATGGTGATGCTGCCAACAGTACATTGATAGGGATGGTAGGTTAACCTTTCATTGGAGTATCACAGGTCCAAGAACACTCTTCATGATGCAAGAGTTCTAATGTAGCTGTACATCCAGCATTACCTAAATCAACAGCCTTGAACATCATTCTCTTTCACACATAAATATTATCATGTATTGAGAGGAAAACCCTCCTCCAATCACATATGACGATATTCATTTATATACCATTAAAATTTGTGTTTATTATTTAAATGGATGCTTGAAGGTTGCAAGGTTGCAAGCATGTTCAATTTGTTAGGGTTGACTATGTAATATTGCAACATTTTATGAAACTGAGTTCTTCCATACTCAGTGAATGATTGGAAAAAATGGAAGGGTATGGCATCTCCCAGCACTGAAAGTTGAACTAACCAATATTAAATGAAAATCCAACTAGATGCAACAGTGTGCAGTCCGATTTATTTTACTGCAAAATCACTCTACATGTTTTGGGTGTCACCACGCCCATCATCAGATCTGGCCACGTTGGAGGGAAGTAGCTGTACCAATATTATGACCAGTACCGGAGGCTGTGGTTACAGTTTTTAGTACTCCTGATGATGGGCGCAGTGACACCCGAAACATGTAGAGTGATTCTGCAGTAAAATAAATCGGACTGCATACTGTTGCATCTAGTTGGATTTTCATTTAATATTGAATTATGATGCACAGAACCATGAGCTTAAAATTCATTGAACTAATCAGTGCATTCTAAACAGGTCCCCTTATGTACTGCTGGTTCCCGTGCTACGGAAGTAGCTGCGGAAGTTACTCCCTGCCACAATACGCTCCAAGTGGTGGGCGTTTTTCTTGGTGGTATGGATTCCAATTCCAGTGGTCAAGAAGCAAACCATGGCAACGTTCTCCCTGTCCAAATGGACGTCGCTATCGAAGACGTAAGGGATGTTAAAATCTATGTACCCCTACAAGTTGAAAATAAAATAGTGAAGTACAGTATAAGAAATGAATCATTAATTTGCAAAAATGAAGTAAAAAACTTTGTAATATACCAGGGGTGGCCAGCTAGATGAGCTTTGGGAGTGACTGACACTTCAGGAGACAGCTTAGGCAAGGGCCACATATTAAATATTAATGAACATGATATAGATTTACTCTGTTTGGTGCCTTCCTATTTCTAAATTTTATTGCAAAGTACCATCATACACAACAATTGAATATCAGTTGTAGTTTCACAACTGGTTAATCAGGTTACATGTTTCGGCCGTTTTATCCGGCCATCATCAGGCCTAAAGAATAATATTGTCAATTAAGATACATTCGTTAACTCTACGAATGAGATCTCATTGTTTACACCGTAGCTTTAAGTGCATTTAAAATCTTATGTTAGCGGTTAAAATAATATTGGATATAAAAACATGTATAAAACTATATATATATATTTTAACTTTCAATTGTTGTGTATGACGATATTTTGCAATAAAATTTATTACACAAGCACCACAGGATGGCGTCATTCAAATTCAAGACAAAAGCCAGTCAGGCGTGCTCCATCTACCACTATAAGAAGTTGAAAATTAAGGTACTAAAATATAATGCCAATATTTTCTTTAACAAACAGTGTCTTACCAAAAAGATTATTCCTAATTACGCAAATATTAAGGTCCCTATCCCGTCACCAGCCACATACAAGACCCAAAATAAAGCACAGATCACCCAAATCAAACAAGAGATCAAGTTCTTATACGAGAAAAAAGTTAAAGTTAAATAAATATATATAGTTTTATACCTGTTTTTATATCCAATAGTATTTTAACAGCTAACATAAGCTTTTAAATGCACTTAAAGGTCCAGTGTAAACAATGGGATCCCATTGGTAGAGTTAACAAATGTACCTTAATTGACAATATTATTCTGTAGGCCTGATGATGGCCGGATAAAACGGCCGAAACATGTAACCTGATTAACCAGTTGTAAAATTACAACTGATATTCAATTGTTGTGTATGATGGTACTTTGCAATAAAATTTATTACACATGCACAACGGGTTGGCGTAATTCAAATTCTTCCTAGTTCTGCTCATCAACTACAGTAAATTAGTTTGTTAGTTCTGAGACCCTTGTCTTTAGCAAATCTTTTAAAATGCCATTCATGGTCAGCCTTTTGCAGAAGTAACTTTTCTGAATTTTCATTTATATGTCACTTGTGCCAGCCATACCACGTACATGTACTACCACTTTGTGGTCACCCATTTAACATACACATGCCCATAGAAGTTGTACAAACTTAACAATTGATAATCATTCGAAGTTATAAGTTGATGGTATACTGACACCAACTGCCACAGCCTAGGCTTCAGCAGAAAGTGGATTAGTAGGTTAGCTGAGGAAAAATGCATAGTGGCAGATGTATTGTGTGCAATCATTCTATCATTTTAGGGCAGCTTCTCAAAAATGACATCCTGATGGTGCTATGGTGCTACTCTCTCTTATGTGCTTAGTTGTGTGGGATTAGGATGGTACATGAATATCTGGAAAGAAGAACATAAAAAAGCAGAAAGTATTGGGAATTGGCTATTCACATATTATGATAAACAAAGTAAAGGGTTTGTGAAATAAAATTTGTAAATCACTGGTAAACAAAACCAGAGACCTGGCTTTTTCACAATGCAATATCAACTCCTGACTGTAAAAGTTTACATGGAAAGAAAAAATATTATATGTTCTTATTTGGTTAGGATCTTTTTAAGATTTTTATACTGGTAAACTAGGGTTACCAGACTTCATACATGATGTGGGATACTGGATAGGTATGCAATAAGTAAATATTGTACAAGTCTCAGGATCATTTCGTAGTGATTATAAGACAATAAACATATTCAAACAGGATAATCAATTCTAGTCGTGACAAAATACGGAATTTTACACAAAGGTACAGAATATGAAAAAAATAATGCAAACAGTCACCGTTGTTTTGTGTGGTGTGTCTGCATGTGCAGCTGTATGCAACTGAAATAAAAACTGAACAATAAATTGGAATACTGCTTGTATTCTTTTTTGTATGCATAACTGCTTTTAGACCCTTACCTGTCCAGAAACCACCCTGGAGCATTCCATGTGAATTTCAGACTGAGATTCCTCTAGTATTCTTATAATAAAACCAACTAGATGCACTAATTTCTCAAATTTATTTCTGGAATAAAACTCTACATATTTCAGAAAGTTCCTCTGTCCATCATTAGGAGTTTTTCACTGTACACACAACAATGGTATATGTCACACAGGTTTGCTGACAGCTTGTGTGCGGGATCGGGACGGAACTGCAGTTCCATCCTGATCCTCCTTTAATGTTTTAATGTGGAATTTTTATGTATGTGCATCAGTTGGTGTACTGATTAAATAATTCGACGATATGCACGGTGCAGCAATAAGGATACCCACTACTGGTGTCTTACTTACTTACTGCATGGAGCAGCGCTCTTCTTGAGAAGCTAACTGATTTTCAGGTAGTCAAGAAATTCCCTGCGTTTTATGAAACCTGAAGGTTCATTACCGCATTCACAAGTGGTTTAAATTATATACACATATTTTCAGTTTTGGAGTTTTGTGGAAATTTATGCTAATGTTCTTGGAAACTCAGATGTGTAAAGTGTCCAAGGGATTTTCAGTCTATTTTCTCTTCACTGACTGGTTCAAACTTTGATCCAAGTATTTTTTGTGCACTAATGATCTGGTCTCAGTTTAATGACACTTAAATGTAGGAATTTTATTTGAAACTGTTACATCCTGAAATGTATGCCACCTTCTCTTTTTTCAACATAACCACTTGTCACATAGGCATCTCACATGAGCACTCAACTGACATGACCCCACAGCAGCCGGGGATTGGGATTATGGTCAGCCAGCACATGGTGTATAAACTTGCTTTGCAGTAAATACAGAGACTGTTTAAAAGAAAAGAGTCACATAAAGCATGAATGACAAAAATGGAGGATTTTAATAATTAAATGATCAGTACTGCAGTTTTTAGTGGTCTGCTTTTGACTGGAGAAGGGGATTATAATTCAGTTTTGTGCATGTGACTCCTTGATAAATCAGAAGAGTCATACAGAAGGAATTTTATGGTTTAGGTACCAATATGGCCAAACTGACTCCAGCACATCCTGCATGCTACACTTTATAATGGCATGCTACAAACAACGCTACAGAAAATCCAGCATGCATTGTTATTATATCCTGGTATTATTCCAAGAAGTGCTTAGTAAGACACTTAATTCCTTAAAAGTTATCTAGTTCAGATCATGCTTAAGTTTAGGTCTCTATGTAGCTAACAATGGCTGATTAATTACACCATAACTATATGTCTACATATAATGTGTCCATTACTGTTGCCTGATTTTAACTGAAACAGGATATGCCTTAATCATTTAGTCAAACTTCCTAATATAATATTTAAAGAAAACCCATTCTGTTTTCTTATGTTGTCACATGCAGATAGATTTATTTATTTATTTATTTAAGGTTTATATGTTGTTCTCAGCAGCTTGACAGACTGACAGGCACAAAGACACATACACAAACACAAACCACAGCTGCAATTTTTCACTGTGAAAAGAACAGTTGTGACAGAAATGAGATATGTTATGACACCTAGCTGGACTTAAAATAATTATGTAGAAGAAATTAATGCAATACCGAAGTTGTGGGTGTTAATAGAGCTGGTACGACTAATAAAACAGTAAGATATGAAATGATCCTGTAGACAGAATGGACGAAGATAGCAGACAATTATCAACCTAAGAGAAATGAGGAGGAGATGCTGGAAAAAGGATTTTGCATAAGTTAAAAAAAAGGTGGGGTGGAGGAAAGAACATGATACTGGCAACAATGGACACAAAGTAGTACCCAACTACACAGAAGAATTAACAGGAAGTTGTCATCATTCAAACACAGAGTACAGAATTGACAAATAAACATGTATTATAGTGACAGAGTAATACAGTGACAGAAATGTCAGAGGTGTTCGGAACGGAGGGGATTTGGAGACAAATTCCAGGATACAGCAACCAGCAAAGTGCTGAGTTGGAAATACCAACTCCCTTGTACCTTTCCACTTCAAATGTCCCTGTTCATGAATTGAGCAGTTGATTGTAAATAATTATCACCTGCTTCTGTATTGAACGTGTGACCAGAGTTCAGTCACTGTCTTCAGAGTTGAGGAATCGTCTATACAGAGTTGTGCTGTTACCTGCTGTTTGGTCACTATCAGTGTTGGTCTTATAGTTGACAGCAGGTGCATCTGCCATAAGTGAACTGTTCTTCACGGACACACAAAAACAAAAATTATTAGTAGCGAAAAATTCGCATGACAACAAACGTGGCACACGTACAAAAATGTGGACAATTGATGTAACTATGTAACGTAATTAGTTCTGTATCTAATTTAAGTTTTATTACACTATATATAAGCGGTTCTGAAATCATTTGTAGAATACTATGTTCGTTGCTATTGGACTTATCTCACTTATTGTATATTGCTAGAAATTGACGAGTCCATAATCATATGTATGATATTTTGGACTGATAAACTAAACTAAACTAAACTAAACCAAAATAAACCAAACTAAACAAAACTAAACTAAGGCACATAAGAAAGAGACCTTTGGAATGATGATTAGGAAATATGGTGAAATGGATAGTCAGGTGTCAGTCTGCTAAATTAAGGCACTGCAAGAATGAAGAATGGGAGACAGAAGGAAATGTCGATTAGAAGTGAGTGGTGGTGCTAGCTGCACGTAATGGTTCATCTCTCTTAAGCTGAAAATCCAAAATTTTACAATGGCTTCCTCTCATAGAATCTGATTAATTCCGTTCCACTGAGGAAATACTTATTTATCCATCTACAAACACTGACTTTGGTTAATATTTCTGTGTTATAAAGATCCCCATGTTTCAATTTCACTACACATTTTGCAGATTCCATGCAAGATATTTTTGTAAAGGTACCAAAAATGTAAAGTTTATTTTTTTTAAAAACCTGATGTCATATACCAAAATGTTTGGATCTGTGAAATTCAGAATCTGTATATGTAATTCGAATGAGATTACTTACCAGTGTTGTGACAGGAATTCCAATATTATGACTGGTAAAAATAAGCAGTGGGCAGTACAACAAATTCAGCAATCCAACGGACCGCATGAGCCATGGGAAGCCCACAGCATGTACCATCTCACCTCCTACAAGAGGACCTGTAATATACTTCCATTTTAGATGTTAGTATGGGCTCACACTAAGAGATCTAAGTGGTCCATCACTTCTAAAACTAATGGCCACCTACACCATTGGACCAATTCTATCCACCTCCATTCCCATAATGAATCTCCCTGTGATCTACGTTAATGTTATCAACCCAGGTTCTTCTGGTTCCTCCATGTGGCTTTTTCCAGTTGTTTCCCTACCAAAATTCTATATGCCTTCCTGTTATTTATGGACTGTACAGGCTCATTACCATGTTCACAACAGATGATTATAATACACAATCTCCACTTTAATATTATACTCTTATCAATGCCTTGGCATTCCATGTAGTGTGTTCCCTGCAGGTTTTTGCAACTAAAATTCTGTGGGCTTATGTTATTGCTTTTGTGTCTCTGACATGCCTAACCATTCTCATCCTCTGTGCTCTCATTATCCAGATAATATACTGTGAACAGAAGAAATTATGAAGCCCTCTGATATGTCATCTTCTCTATCCTGTGTAACTTCTTCTTTTCTAGATGTCACATATTCTCCTGTGCACCTCTTCTTACCACTGGTGAGAGCCCAAATTTAATCTTTATCATCCTACGAGTACACAAGCTGATGTCTAAAATGTACTGGCAAATGTCCTAGTATGCCACATGCTGATCTCTGTGTGTTTACTTTGTAGTAATCTAAATGTCCATGATAAGCCACAGAAACTCAGGTTGTCACGACATACAACTGGCATTTAAATCTTTATACCAAAGGTTAACAACCACACCACAAAACAGGTATTTGTAAAATTAAGGTTTACTATATTTTAATGTTTACAATTTTAGAGATGTGGCAGGAAGACAAAAGACTGTGAACTTATGTCTCCAAATTTAAGTAGCATGGCAAAGAGTTAAGAGAGCTGTTGTCTGCTTTCACAGTAACAGCTGGTTAATGCAAATAATAATGTGTAAGGGAAAACAAGAGAAAGTAGAACAGAGTACGAATTGTATCTAGGAGTACATACTTATTACAATGAAATTGTTAGGAATTTCCTACCTAATGAATAAGCCAGACTGACTGCCATCTGCTGAAGTGCATACACAGAACCGTAGTGCGCAGCGTAACGGGAATCCATGAGACTGGCTAACAGCGGTACTAGGGCAGCATCTACCACACCAATTCCAAGTCCTAGACCAAAGTGTGGAATTGCTAACTGACCTACACTACCAGCGCTGGGTACCTGTATATAAACAGACTTTATTCAATTATTCAGCTTACAGCAGCACCAAGGCAAAAACTGAATGCTTGAAGTATGTACCTACAGTCTTAAATTACATTACTAAAAACTTGTCACAAGCAAGAAGTGTATGATGTTAAGACTTTAGTGACTTTGGGGATAGATGTGCACACATGTATACAAACTTTAACTCTTCAAACCCATGCACAAGTAACAGTAGAGTTTACTTTTCATAAGAAAGAAAGTCTTGTGTAAAATAATGGCCATTCAAAGCAGTACAGTCATTCTTGAATGGCTGACTAATATAAAAACTGTTTTCTGCGTAAAATTGGGTGTTGCCTCTGCTAGGTGAAAAATATAAACAAGGTTTTATGCTGATATATCCATGCCGTTATGCCGTCAACTATTCAAACAGTTGCACTTCCATCTCAATACATTTTCTCATTATTTGTTTTTGTTAACAAGAATAGGGGTCTATTCCAATCCAATTCTGAAATTCACGATTTGAATACATGTTTCAACCACAATGTACATTTACCTTCTACAAACTTAACGTTAGTTCAGAGAGGAGTATTGTTTTCTGGAAGTAAGGTGTATAATCACTTACCATCAAATATTAAAGTTTTGTCGAATGATACTAAGCTTTACAAATCCACATTAAAGAGGTACCTTATTGAAAATACATTCTATAGTCAAGATGAATTTTATCAATCAGCATCCTAATGATTATGGTTCTTATTTAATGTGTAACTTAACTCATTATTACTATTCATTACCTTCTTGTCTGTCTTACTTGTATTTTACTTATTAATTGTGTTGACAAATACACTACACACTCTTATGTATTATGTATTATTGTGACTGTTTCCATATCTGTAAAGATCCAACGGAAGGTGAATAAATATGGTATATGATATGATATGATATATGTATTTGTACTTCAACTTCTGAACCAACTGAGAGATTTTCAAGATTCTTGGTAGGCATCTTGCACCACTGGATATTTCCCCATCTTCATATTTTTGATTCCTATAAGCACGGTGGATCTGGGAAAGCTCATTTGGTACAGTGATCAGGCTACAGGCTGGATGATCCGGTATTCAAAATTCCAGCAGGGACATTAACCCTTTAAACGCCGAGTTAAATCCCGTCTGCCATCTGCTGGCATTATTAGAAGCTCACCATATTCTGCACGTTAGCAGGATAAGGGTTAAACTTCCTTCTTGTCTAAAACATCCTGATTGTCTCTGTTATCCACTCTCCTATTCAATGGGTGTTGTGTTCCTTCCTGACGGTACAGAAAGCCATGGTGGGAAACTGACAACTCACTTTCATCGAATGCCTAAGTGAAGGACAAGTGGGACTACTCCTCCACCCCCCCACACACCTTCAAGGTGTGTATAGGGGTAACTTTATGTTAACCTTACCATTAGCAGGGACTTATTGCTAAAATTTGAATAAAAAATTGGCATGTTCATTTGTCAAATGCTAATTTCTTAGTAGCCTATTTTCCAGATAGGAAAAGGAGTCAAGGTGACCACCACTTGATATGGTTCATTTGTTCATTAGTATCTGACTGGGCAAGGTTTCCATCCAGGCACTTTCTTCACACGTCTTGAATTCTTAGTTACTGATCAGGTTGAACCAGTGTGATCTCTAGGTTACCAGTTTTGCTGAACTGGTGCAATCTGGCTCAACTAAGCATAAGCAATCTAAGCACCTGTGCCCTTTAACATACTGGTCCTGAAATTGTGTGTGGCAACAGAGCTTCTTTGAATAAATGTCAAACATCATGGAAACCATAAGAAATCAACATTTAACTAGATAAGAAATTTTTATGTGCAGATATCATGAGAGCAAATTGTGTATAAAACATTATCTTATATGTCACTGATTATAAAAACAGTGGTACAGTAACATTACAGTCAGACTACCCAAAATCTGTACTAACAGACTTTGCACATGGAGATAAACATTTGAAATAACGCCTGCTAGCTGCACCATACAGATGAAAACACACAAAGAAACCTCTTTTCAATATTTGTTGTCAAGATTTGCACACTTGCGCTGTATGCTGACAGCCACAAACTATTAGAACAGCAGAGATGGCTGCAAATGTAGCAAAAAGTTATTCTACATAACAGAATATAATTTCATAGAAAAAATCTGACACTTAAATAGGTGGTAAATACCTATAAATATACCGATATTCTTTGCGACTGTATTGGAGTTTAACTCACAAGCACAGTAGAGAGTCCAACAAGCATCATTGCAGAAATGGCAACCCGCCAGCGACCCATGTTATACGCTATGGGACCGAACAAGTTGGTACCCAAGAGATAACCCACACTGTCTGGAATGAACACCATCCCAAGCTGCCACTTCTGTAAGCAACATCAGAAACACAACATGAGCACCCACTTGTCTGCCTGTCTGGTTGTTACTATAAGACCATACACAGTGCACTGCATCAAGCAATTTATGTCTACTGCTGACAGTACATATCTATTTGATATTTACAGCTCTATATCACCTAATGCTGTGGTGATAATAATAAAATATATGCAATGTAAATTACTACTGTTATAAGGAAACTGAATGTAATAATAATAATAATAATAATAATAATGAATAAGAAAACAAAGAACACCTTTTTGATAGACATAGCTGTCCCAAATACACATAATCTTGCCAAAACAATAACTGACAAACAAAAAAAGTACCAAGAACTGATGAATGAAATATGTGCTATGTGGAAGCAAAAGGCAGCACACGTGATCCCGACAATAATATCATCTACAGGAGTATTTCCAAAGTCACTCTCACAAAGTCTAACGAGACTTAACTTGCACCCGAATACATACATACAACTGCAAAAATCTGTAATTCTTGGCACATGTTCAATTGTAAGAAACTTTTTAAACTACAAATAAGACCACCGAGCCTAATCCTGTTGATTA
>Ga0123354_10001906_pt1 | contig 26537 bp, 19 predicted proteins | sample TergutLab28metaG_2_FD_97872 | JGI IMG/M metagenome (GOLD analysis project Ga0123354, IMG submission 97872) | Labiotermes labralis P4 segment gut microbial communities from Petit-Saut dam, French Guiana - Lab288 P4 | ecosystem: Host-associated > Arthropoda: Insects > Digestive system > Gut ...
AAATCAACTGATAAAATCGTGTGAACATATGTTTTTAAGTCGAAACATAAAACATGAACTGAAAAATAGGAAGCATTTCGAGAGTACACGGACTAGGCGACGGGGCTATAGAACCGATGACCCCGGGGGGGGGGGGGGGGGGGAAAAAAACACCCCCCCCCCCCCCCCCCCCCCCAAAAAAAAAAAAAACTTACTTACACATAAGGATATGCAATGGCAGCTGCTACTTCTATTAAAATAGCCTACAATAGTGTAAGGAGAAACACAACTCTTACAGATCAGGGGACCGGTACACATCATTAGACAGGAAGCAATGGAGGAACAAAACTGAGTGGACAATGACTGTATCAGGCTGCAGTGTCAGAAAAGTAAAAGAAGGAATACTTAATATATAATGAGGTAATTAAGGTTCAGTCATTAAATGCCTAACACAAACCAACACAATATGCACTACTTCCTGTTGTCTTCATCTGGAACTATCAAATTCAGGTTTCCTTGTTGTGCAAGTGACCCCAAGAACTGCTCTTCATCCCCTCTTAGAGATAAAGATTCAACAAGGAGGTTTCTTTTCGTCTCCTGCAAGAAAAACAAATTACATGTAATATCAAAATTTAATGCCTGGGTTGGTACTTAAATTTAGCACATGGTTTATAACAAATGTATTGCTTGAATAGAAAAAGTTAAAATTATGAAATAAATAGCATTTTGTGGAAAATAAAACAGACATTACGCAGTACAGCTTAAAAATGCAGAAACCTTCCTTGTTGCCTAAATATATAAAATTAATTTCTTAGTCGTTCAAGGTTAATTTGTAGACAGACCTGGTTTGATACACAGCTCCAACTTTCTGGGGTAGCAGCAAGCATTCTAAAGAGCCATTCCTTACCTTAATTCAGGTACCAGTGACACTTAATTCAAAACATGGCCAAAACTAGATTTACTGTGTCCAGAGCAGACAGAAACATCATCTCAGGTATTACAGGTAAGTTAGACAACACTAATGTTCTGTTGTTACTACTAGTACAGTGTGTTGGCCAAAACTAATGCTATGCTGTTGCTGCTAACACCCAAAAATTCTGTGAACTGCATGTCATGGAAAAAATCTTTGTGTGAACTTTGTGCAAATTACTCCCTGTCACCAGTGTTGAACAATACACAGACAAGTGGAAATATTCTGAATACCAGGTTCAGTGCTGGACAAGAGCAATGAACAGAAACTTGTTTTTCTAGGATATGACACATTTTACATTATGTAAGAGTGTACATAGCCAAAATGATATAAGAGGGTGTTTGAAAAATCTAGATGCAGCTTATGAATTTCCTTTACCTGGCCTGCAAATCACAGTCCAGTATGCACCAATTTCCTCCCAATAAACATTGTGGAGAATTTCACTGTACCAGGGATCATTAGAACTGTATTAAGTGTCAGATAACAGTCACAAATAAGTGACAAAAAGTGAGACAATCACAAACAGCAAATGAGAGCATAATGAATGCATTACATGAAGATTCACATCTTGTGTGAAGTGACACTGTGCTGTTGGGTGAGTGTTCTTGATGTTTTGAAGGATCATAATGCATCTATCTTCTGGGTCAAGCAGTCCGAGGACTCTTCTTGCACTGCATCACATCCCACAAGACTCTAACGTTCAGTAACACAGCTCACACAAAATTCTACCTACCTTCAGCATTGGAGCTCTTTCCCACCGTGACATACCACAATTTCTGCACGGTTCAAGAGGTACAACAAGATCGAGTGTCACAGTTCTGTTACTGCAATGGCCACACTTGAAGAATCTCTTGAATGTATTCACAAGTTGGATTTTGTGCGATTCAGACTTACACAGCTCTGAAGGACCAAAGGCTGTATACTTGCACTAGAAACAACAATATTACAAAAAGTGTATTCTGTGATGCAGTACACAGACTGTACCAAACACATTAAAAATGTCACACAGTTTCATGGAACACATATGAATATGATTTCATTGACACCCATATGAAAAGCAGACTTCCCATGCCAATTTTCACAAAACTCACGGAAGTATTCAACAGCACGACATGCACATCTCTTATACCAAATTTCATGAAAATTGGACAATAGGTGAGGAAAGGACAGACAGAAATTAATTTCTTCCCCTAAGTAAAGTACGGCTCTGACAATGCTCATTTTCATGAAAAGTCACAATCATTCGAAATTTCTGTCGACATCTCCTGTAAAAAATTGTTTCATATTAAATAAAAGAAATGAACACATGGAAAGAATTTCATTACCCTTAAGTAAAATATGGCTTTCACTGCATCAATTTTCACAGAACTTACAAATGCAGAACAGGATTACACAGGGATGTATTATTCCAGACTTTACTCAGATTGATCAAGACATATGAACAGTAGGGGTAGAAATCCATTATGGCCATAAGCAAAACTTTACTGTCACCAAGCCAATTTTCATGAAACACATACCTGCTGAACATCTTATACAAAACTTCTGTTCCAAATTTCAAGAAAATACGATAAATAATTTAGTTGCTGATAACAGGTTACAGACAGGCGAACTGGCAGGTGCGGTCTCCATATAAAGCATTCCTTCACACTTCATAAAAAAAGCTACAGGGGCAGGAAATGTTTGTGCAACTACAGCAACAAATACAAACATCAGGAAATTTGAGCTCACAGCCGTAGCTGTGCCATTAACACTGTTTACTGCAGAACTGCTTGGCTTGCACATGTGCCTGTGCCTGTGCATCTCTTTTATTATGAAATTTTCATAACTTCCATCCCCATCTCTCTGTATAACTGCAGCTGGGTTTATTTGCAGTGAAATCACCTAACATTTTGCTTCTAACTGTCAGTAAATCTCCGATTTCTGTACATAAAAATTTGAGTTCAAGAAGTTTAATTTCAATTTGGCACCAAAAGTGTAATTTCACTATACAGGTTCTCTGCAAAAATGCAGCTTCAGTCACCAAGGTTCCACACATGTTGTGCGCTCGAAGACTGCTGTTCTGTACTGCCCACACTACAGTGTTCTAAGCTGCAACATTGTGCAGTCCGGTAACACAATCTGCACACAGGCAGTATGTCCTTCTGCCTGCGTGGTGTCACAACCCTTCTTCTGTTTTACAACACAACTAACTTCCCCTTCCTCAGTTTCAAAATACACAGCTGTTAACAATACAAGTGTATTAAAATTCCCAACAACTTTCTACACTTTATGGACACTTGCCAGTCACATGTGTTTCCAGACTTCATTTACAACATACTCTTGTAACTATGTATTATACACCAGTTATCAAACACATAGCAATATTACATTTACATTAACAGTTTTGTGGATATTTTTGACAATATATTACATTTGTTCATCAGGTCTCCTTTTTAAATCAATTTTAAAAACAGGCACACTATTGGTATGTATCATGTCCCATACTGAGTTCATACAATATTCCTACCTGTAAGTGCAGACAGCCTCTTGGTAATCGCAACAAACTTATATTATTCAAAGCCACACAGACCGCATAAAATAAAGGTCATTAATAACACAGGAAAACCAATTTTTACATTTTTCAATAGCAATGTTTCATAACCAACCGCAATGGCCATGAAGGCAGATGGCAGGAGTGTGGCTTAACCCATTATTAACCTCAGCACTGATGGAAGTCACTGGTCACCTTCTTACCCTGGCCACTTTACCAAGTGGAAGAGCCCCACTACCTACTGAAAAGGAGCCTGGGTACATCCTAGAGCAGGCACCAACATTTTGGAGAAGCAAAAAATCTCCTGCACCTGCCAGGAATCAAATCCCAGATTATCCATCTGATAGCACAGTCACTACACCCACTGAGCTATTCCAGACTGACATGTTCTCTGCTGTTGGCCTAACACTGCAATATGTCACGCCTTTCAGCATCCCTGAACCTCCCAACTTCTTAATTCTGAATGAGAAGAACAGTTAATACAACACTGCAACTTTGTTCAAGAACCCAGATATACAAACCAGCACCTTTATATATTTATCACCAGTGTCAGCTACATTAGCACATCACAATTCTGCTCCATAGAGCCACAGCAGTGTCACTGTGTAATCATTACAAGATTTTGCTGCCAATTTTAACATTAATAACTTAATTACAAATAACTTACTTATAAAATAGGTATTTCATAATCAACATGAAACACAGAAGCTGGTCTACCTGAATGCAGTAGCTGTCTTGTTTATCTAATCCCACTTCTTCCACTTTTGTCCTTCTCTATTCACATTATTCATAATTCACTAGCCAATTACAGTCAAGTACATATCCATTTATGTATAAAACAGACGTATTGCTGCACACATATGTAGTTCCTAAGATATTTTTCACTTATTTTGCACAGGCATTTGCTTTGTGTTTAGCGATGCTGTTGTGCTGTGCTGCACTTGCAGCTAGGGCATGCAATTGGCCAATTTTTGAACAGTTTGTGGCTGACTGTTAATTTTTTCCAATCAATGTTACTAGCAAAAGCAACTAACTACTACTATTACTACAACTACTAAGGCAAAGCAAAACAGATTTAACTATCTACATCACTCCATGTATCTACATCAGCAACATACTTTCCTTGTAAAGTCACTGTAATTATTAATCTTTAACTCACATTGTACTGCAACATGTAAATAAAATTTGTATAACTGACATCTCAATTCTACACAAAAGCAATTATGTATCAATTTTATATTTTTAACAATTATTTTAGCCTGACAGTGACCTTTTAAAGGTTGAAACATGATGCAATAAATGATATGTGCTTAGTTGTGTTGACTGTCAGTTTACACAGTAACTGTGTTGAATCCACAGGCACTCCACAAATTATTTTCACACCAATCATCACTTCCCTCTAACACTTCATCATTTTGCTCAATTTTATCACCCCACAAGCCACCTGTTATTAAGCAATATATGGTCATTTCAACTAGCAGCTGTCACTCTCTGTCAGCTTGCTTGCTACCTTAACTTGGCTCAACCAGCCAACTGCCATGTGTGGCAAATGATACCTGCCAGATAAAATGAGGACTGTCTATAACAAAGAATTTTTGTGTATTACACATACAGTCAAACACAACTATATTTCACCTAGTAGTACAGTAGGCACACAACTACGTTTCGGCCCTATGTGTTGGCCATCTTCAGGTTGTGATTTAACTTACAGAGCAGCTATACAAGATGTGATGGGTGTTCTTTCAGGGTATTGGGGGTCGGATGGGGGGAACAGCTAATGATAATTCACTCATAACAGCCCTAGGTCATGGTACCCACTATTGAAACAACAAGGTCTCGTTCCCCCCACCCAACCCCCAATACCCTGAAAGAACACCCGACACATCTTGTATAGCTGCTCTGTAAGTTAAATCACAACCTGAAGATGGCCAACATATAGGGCCGAAACATGTAGTTGTATACTTACTGTAGTACTAGGTGAAATATAGTTGTGTTCGACTGTATGTGTAATACACTAAAATACTTTGTTATTGAAACAACACAACGGGGATGACACATCTCAAAATTAAAAAAGGACTGCATATTTGCACATATAAAATTTACTCAAACAATACAGCAAAAACACTGAAACAGCATTATTAGGCACAGAGAGTGATACTTCAAATTTGACAACAGGAAAAATTAAAAATTATTTGATGGTGAAATATACTGTGCCCAATGGCTAATATGAGGGAGTGCTGATAAGTCCTTAGCCCGACCTACTTCCCAATGTCGTAGGACGGAATCAATAGTGTCGTTGGAAAGAGGGGTCTGTTCATGTGCATCCATAATTTAGGATGCCAAGGCTCTTGGAGGACAGTAGAGCTAATGAGTGTGTATTTCAATGTACATATACAGTACATATGGGTAGATACAGCAAATATTCCCATCACTGCAGTGCAGGACAGCCATTCTCTTACCTTTGCACAGTGTACTGCCTTGCTAGGAACTTTGTAAGTCTCCATCATCTTCAATTCCAACTGTTCCTTCTTCTCAAGTTTCTCAAAGTACTGGTCCTGGGCCAGAACTTCATTAGCTTCTAGAAGGTCTGTGTGCTTTGAGGTAGCCTTCATCACTTCCTGGAACTTGGAAGACTCGAAAATATCTTGCAGTTTAGTAGCAGGCTCTCTTGCGTTATGTAACAGTCCTGACTTATTGTCTGGAACTGTGATGAAGAAAGACAACATGTGTTGAATGAATTTCTGGATTGGCACTGAAGCCTATCACCCAATACAACAAGTTCTTTGCTCTTCCACTTCTACTTATTGCCCACTTGTCCTGTTCCTCTCCATTCCTGCTGGCTGAATATCTGTGCATGCACATCAAGAAAGACTAGTGTTGTGTGTTCAGCCTGCTAACCTGTACATGTACATCAAGATGGACTGGTGTTGTGTGTTCAGCCTGCTAACCTGTACATGTACATCAAGATGGACTGGTGTTGTGTGTGCTGCCTGCTAACCTTTCCATGTTCATCAAGATGTACTAGTATTCTGCATTCTTGTTCCAAAGCAGCTATACCCTGTGAAGCTGCATATGGAAGATAAGTGGATCTATGCAAGGTTCAGAGTCAAACTTGCACCCAACTTAATACCCATACAAGGAAAGCCCATCAGGCTCTGGTTGGGAATCTCAAAGAACACAGAATCATGTGAGATTTGAAGTTTCTAGGGTGGTCACATGAGGACTCATGTCTTCTGGATTCTGATGCTGTGCTGCTGTGTTAGTGGTTTTGACATTTTACAAGAACGTAGTGCCTTCACCTTCAAGTTGTGTGGGGGTCCAAGAAGAATTCTTAGATGAAAGCAGTATGTTCCTTCAAAACACAAAACCACAAACCCAGCGACACAGCACCATGCCACAGAACACCTGAATCCTCAAATATGAAGATCAGTGGAACATAAGCAGATAATAAAGAGACATAGCTTACATTTTTCCCTCCTGTCCAATTGAGCTTAGTTTACAAAACACAGACTTAAAATTTCTCCGTCTGCTATGGCTACAACATAAGTTGCGTCATGAATTGTTACAGGGCAGTACCTGAGGTTTAGTGATGCAGATGCATGATGCATACTGTGGATGTCCCAACTTTGATCCATATGCGAGATGCTTTTGTTTTACATCAGTAAACATTTAAAATATAATTTGTTTAAACATGTTCTACAGGTAATATGTCCACTTAACATGAATTATCTGCAAGTGAGATGTACCAGTTTATTTCATTCACACAACTGTACACAGTGAATGATTTTAAGCTTCCAGAGTGATTCACTGGCAACACTGATCCTGTTTTGGAATACTGGTATCACATGGCCATGGGCAGTGTAGACAATATTTCAGAAGAGTATGTTGCTTCCATCTTTAGAGTCAGATATGGTGAGAAAGTGCTTATATTATATAGGCAGACAAACAGTTTGTCAGCCAGACATATCTGTGAATAAATGTACTCATTCCAAAACAAAAGATACCTTAAAAAAGATTCACTGACAATACACAAAATCTCCCAAGTTTTTTAATTCCAAAATGCAAGGCCCCCCCCACCCACACACACACACACACACACACCTACACATACACGCATGCACGCACAGAAACACTCAGGTACATGTTGACAGGTCAACTGTCCACTTCCTTGTCACAGACACAACACAGCTAAATCTGCTGATGAAGTTAAAGAGTCAAACAATTTACCATCAGATAAAAATGACTTGGAAGACCTTTGAAGAGACTAGGCCAAAACAGGTCTATCAAAGCCTAACTTGTGAAGGATGATGATGATGATGACTATCAGATATGAAAAATTATAGTTCACTGGTACACTTCAAATACCCATCAGTTAAAGACTACTTGTGCACAAACCTCACAAGACATGGCACATCATTCAGCAAAGCTCTGAAACATTTCATATATGTCCAAACTATGCTGTTTGCCATTAATCAAGCAGTCAGTTGTAAGCCTCTCAGCAGGAAGGCCCAGGTTCAATTCCAGGCTAGTCCATATGGGAACTGTGGTGGACAAAGTGGCAGTGGGACAGGGTTTTCTTCAAATACTTCCCAGTTTTCCACTGTCAAGTCATGCCACCAATGCCCCATACTCATTCATTCATTGACACTAATACTACACAATCTTAGCAATTGATAGCACCATTAAATGACACACTTAAAAAATCACATACATCAATGAAGCACAGACCAAGAGAGTACTGGAAAAGAGAAAAGAAAGCATGTACCTTCATGTCCTGAAGAAGAGATTTGTGTGACTCCTCTTTCTCCAGAGGACTCTCCAATTTTCCTCTTGTCACCATTAACTTTGTCTTGTCTTATACTATTAGGGTCAGACTTCTTTAATTTCCCATGAAATTTGATCCACTTTCTGGCATTTATCTGACAGATAACAAAAAAGACATGGCAGTTACAGTCATTCTGAAATACACAGATGTTTAGTCTTCCATGGGTGGCTGTATCATTACCTGATACAATGAACATTAACTGCTTCAGCTTGACATAATTGGAAGCCACATTCATCTCCACAAAATATAAGTATTACGAGTAACACCATTCTTCTTACCTCAAACTATGACAGCCATTCAAGCGATATCCAGCACCAATGACACACACACAGTGCACCACTTCACACTGAAGTAACAAATTCTGTGACATTTGCTAAGGTTTACCTGTTGTAACATACGCAACTCAAATCTTGCAAGGAGTTAGGCGGCAGACCAACATGACCTCAGATCCAGCACATTTCACAATAGAGGACACACACAACAAACAGGTGTCATTATCATCTGCCTGAACAGCTGAAAATCAGAGTGACAAGAGGAAAGACAGTACTTACCATGGCCTGCTCCCTCTGCACTTTAGTGGGGGGCACACTCAAGTCAATGTGATTGCCAGCACCATGAAAAGCATTTGGAACCTGTAACCTTGCTAACCTTGCAACTCTTGGTGTGGTGGCACTCAGACTGGGCAAACTGTAACAGCAAGTGATCAAAGAATATAACAATACATATGTACGAAGCAACTTAAGTCCAAGTGAGGGGCAGAATGAATTCATTGTCTGTCCCTACTGAAGAAGTTGTGTAAAGAACAGTGTTCAATAAGGGAGGTTTCCTAGTTACAAAAATTAAATAAGAATTCACTTCAATGTTAAATGTAGCTCATTTATCCCATTAAATTGTCATCACTTATCAATATAATCCCTCAGCACACTGATGGCACAAGTTTAAAGCTTTGATTGCAGTAGAAATCAACCATCTGTAAACATAACCATTCACAAGTAACCATTTCCATTTCCTCATCACTGAGGAATCAGCAGCCTCCCAAGTACTGCTGCAGCAGCTCACAATCAATCTCATTCATGCTGTGTTCAAGTCCATCCTAGATGTGTTTGGCCAAACAGTGAAATCATCACGGAGGGCCATTCAACCACTATCAAACTGTTTGCATAATTTTCTGACACAGCGCACTCCCACTATACTATCACCATACACACACACACACACACACACCTATCTATTGGCAATTAATTGAAATGGGGGAAATGTTTCGTCCCTAAGAACTAAATCAGGTGTCATAGACCACCATCTGAATGAATCGTGCACAATCTGCTTAATGTTAAACCAACTACAAAAGCTGCCTACTCCTAGCAACATACAAAATGCTTGATTAATGTAAAGGTTACAGGCTGGGGAACCTTAATTACTGAATGTGCCTTGTATTCCTCAAAACACAGAGCAGTCACAACTGGAGGTGATGACAGATACAGTACAAACAGTACATTGCCTAGCTGCAAAAAATCAGCACAGTATCAACAGAATACAAATTTGGAATTAACTGACTCATACAGAGTAAATGGACTGCTTATTAATAGCAGTCATCAGGGGTGCACAAATCACAGCTGCCTTGCATCCCAAATTATGTACAGTGGTGCAATTTCATGTTCATTATTCAAGCCTTAACAAACTTTTATTTGACATAAGGTCACATGCAAGTAAACCATAACAACAGTATCCTGAACTGTGTGACTGCCAGTGTTACAGCTTCTTATAGACTGCTGTACACAAACAATTCCTCCTCTGCAGTGTTTATTTTATCCCTCATAAGTTTCTAGATTAATTTGATCTTACCAAATATGTAACTGACTTTATTTGTGTACAAACAGACTAAGACTATTAACGGGTTATGAAAAGAAATTACTTTATCGAAATTAGATACAATTTTTTGTGTAATTTTGAATGACCCCCATTTTATTGCAAAACCTTGATTTATTGTAAGAACAACCACTCCCTCAGAGATTTTGATATAGCAAACTCACTGGATTATATTACATTTAAGCACAAAGCCAATTAAAATTGCAACAGTAAACTATCAGTCATACAAATAATTATGGAATTTGGAGCATAAAATGTATCAAGGAAACAATTTGTGTCCACAAGTAATACCTTTTGCATGTAAAAACAGAACCTGTTACAATGCCTACTATCAATAACAATCTGATCATATTGAATAAAATGATACAGAATTCAATTTCTCAACAACAACTGAAACAAAAAATCAATCAAACTGAAGCCTTACACGTTGTCATCACTATCCAGTATTTCAATGAAAGTTAATTATTCAAATAACACTGTGGAAAAGAATCTGGGAACACTCACATGAAACGTTTCGTTCATGTGATAGAAACAGATGCCACACATCGACACTCTTTGCCTTAACACTGCTGTGATGTCACTCACAAACAATGTTCTATCATAAGTATGGATATGAATAGCAATGTATGACTTATTCATAAAGCAACAGGATTATATAAGAGATAATTAACTTACAACTCATTAGACTGTCTTGGTGTAGAAAGCAATGGCTTGAGTTTCTCTGCAGTTTCTGACAGCAACTTCACTCCATTTGCAGCTTTTCCTTGTGCAGAACAGGATGCAGCCCCTCCTTGTTCCAATTTCAGTAACCTCTGAGCATCAAGCTGTTCCTGACTGCGCAATGCTACTATCGAACTGCCATCACTACGTTTGTTCAACAGCAAGGACTTCAACCGCTGTTCATCCTTTTGATGTTGCTTCACATTACGTTTGGCTGGTATTGCTGTGTAACTCTTCCCTGCATAAAACACCTTATACAAAAGAATACAGCATCAGTTGCAGTCTGCTGTCATCATTGTCATCCTCAGCTAGGACTATGGTATACAGTAATGAATACCTTCAGGGTGAAAGTCCAAGTCCTATGGACTGTAAGGCTGTGTCAAAAAGTGTGAAGTAACTGACATTTTGAACAATCACAGTGCCTTCCTCTTCAGAGTCATGAGGTTACAAGAAGAATCTTCTTGGACCATTTGAATATAAAGGCACTGTGATAGAGGATTCAGATCAACTGGGTAACCCTGGACAACCTGAATCCTCAACGACAATACTCAGGAAACCTGAAATCTCACAATTTGCTATGATCCTTCAAAATGTTGGGAAATATTTACCCCAAACGGATGCAAACATGCTAGACCATGAACATGAAGGCACTAGAAACTTTTGAAATGTCAGTAAATCTTTTCCCAAACACACATCACATCACATCCCAGAAGAAATGAGTTCTCAGCACATCACTGTCAGAACCACAAATATCGCACTGTCAGGATACTTCTAAGCAGTGTCAGTATATCACTGAATTATAAATCTACTTACAAAGAATGGCAGAGATTAAACGTTTTCCTCTGACATGATAGCACTTCCATGTATACACACAACATGGTGTCTGCACATGATAACACTTCCACATATATACACAACATGGTGTCTGCACATGATAGCACTTCCATGTATATACACAACATGGTGTCTGCACATGATAGCACTTCCACATATAGACACAACATGGTGTCTGCACATGATAGCACTTCCAAATACAGACACAACATGGTGTCTACACATGATAGCACTTCCACATATAGACACAACATGGTGTCTACACATGATAGCACTTTCACATATATATACAACATGGTGTCTGCACATGATAGCACTTCCATGTATACAACATGGTGTCTGCACATGATAGCACTTCCACATATAGACACAACATGGTGTCTACACATGATAGCACTTTCACATATATACACAACATGGTGTCTGCACATGATAGCACTTTCACATATATACACAACATGGTGTCTGCACATGATAGCACTTTCACATATGCACACAACATGGTGTCTGCACATGCCCATTTCACAATATATTATTTCAGTTTAAGTGTTATACAATGATGCCATCAATTGTTAAGATTATACAGCACCAGTGGCAAATGGATGGATGGGTACAAGGCACTGAAGTGATAACAGTAACAAACAAAACTAAAGTATCTGGAGAAAAACCTGTCCCAGTGCCACTCTGTCCCCTACAAATTCTGTATGAATTGGCTTGGGATGGAACCCAGGCTTCTCACGGGAGAGGTCTGCAACTAACTCTGAGCCATGGCATTGCCTCTTTATAATTGCTGATCCTATTAAGTGGACTGCTCTTGAAAAAGAGGTGGTTTACATCAGTCACAAAACCAAGTGCCATCTTATCCATGATGGTCTGTCTACCATCACGCACTCTGAGAAAAAAGCAAAAACTTAGCTTCCTGCTTCATGTAACCCAAAAGAAATAACCCTATGAACACTATTCCATACAGGTAATATTTCTAGAAAATTTGTCTGTTTTTATACAAATCATAAGGCAAGGTTTCCAGAAAGTGTTAGTAGGGGAAAACATACATTGGTTGGCACCATTAAGACACCTTTCTTTGTTCTTTTATCATTGTACATACCACTGTGACATTATGACTTATATTGACCATGGAATTAAAATAAGGACAGTTGAAGGATTATAAGGATACATTTTTAAAATTATCTCTAACATTTGTTTAATTCAGAAAAACTGTTAAATAAAAAATGACAGAAAACACGGTCATTGGCACTCACATACATAATTATGCCGTAAATATATATTTGTACAGTTGTTGGCACTCACTGGAATAATGTAATTCAGGATTGCAGTTAAAGCATGGACCCCTTTTATCATTGGTTTTTTCAATACCAGATTGACCTGCTATGTCCTTTTTTACTTTTTTATTTTCTCATTTGTTCTTTCTTTCCAGTTGAGCAAGTTCCTCCTTTTTCTTGTGCTCTTTCGCTTTAAATAACGCTTTCCATGTCTACATGTTACTACAAATGTATCCTCTCTGCATTCCACTTCAACTTTCTTTTCGGTGTGTTTGGCCATTGCAAAGCTTCTTGGATAGCAGAAATGTGTTTATTGTTAAGCCTGTTTTCAGATCCTGTAATTGTGCCAGGTTTTTCGAGTGCTTGGAGTAATCTTTGCCATGTCCAGAACAAACTTTTCACTGTTTGTTTCTATTTGTTCCTGACCTATATTGCTTGATTCTGTGTTATTGTGCTGTTGTTACCTGAAGTTCTAGATCTTCTAATGATTTTTCTTCTAATCTATCAATCCATCTCTTAAGTGCAGGTTCTGCCTCATTTTTACTTCTCTGAGCTAAAGTTCAGTTATAAGTTCACTTCCTACAATTTCTTCAAACATTTTGTATGTTGTAGTGATGCTCCAATCATCAGGAACTCTGTGTGTGATTTCAGATTGTATTCTTTTGTATGAATATATAAGCACGGGTGGGCACATCATTCCAGAAGTAGAAAAGGCGAACCCGGCTGTTATCGAAGCTTTTGAAAGGCCTCTATCAATTTCATAAACATTTTTGTCCCCTTTGCATGCTAAGACTTTTCCAGTCTTTGGAAAAAACTGGAAACTTGATTTATCATCATCGAAAATTCTTGTTGGGTTCTGAAGAAAGTCCAGAGATTTCTCTTCTTCTAAGACATCTTCAACCCACTGAAGCCTATAATTGAAAAAGAAAAATATGTTATGTTGAGAAGCACAAAACTAAACAGCGTGTTTACCATTTTCTGACATCTGCCTCACGTAGTGTGGCACTGAATGAGGTTACACTTTCACTAGTGCAAGTGGCAACATAGGATAATGGTGAAGGTAATGCTGGAAACCATCCATTTCCAAACACATGATCTTTCAAAGGTGTTTCTCTGCGATTTACAGTTAGGAATTCTTTAACAGAGAGCGCCCACCTTCCTCTGAGGAAATCATTTTCAGGAACAGTCAGTCAGCATTTGACTAAAACTGTTCTTCACCTTTGCAAAGTACTGGTGGCGGGCCCATAGAAGATTTTGAAAATTTTCTACTTAACTGAAACAGTAAGGTGGACCTTGGAATACTTTACTGTGTGACTGCTGGCCTTTTGGCTATACCCTTCAAATCTCTGGTAAAGCCACCTCTAAATCTGAAGAGTTGTGAACATATTTTTTCCTGCTTTCTTCTTAATCCTCTCAGATATAATCTTACTCATGTTAATGAAATAAAAAGAGTAGGAAATTATCATCAGGCAACATTTTTGACACTACCAGTAACTATGGAATTGACAGTTGTTGGCACACCTCGTAGTGCTGTGGCACTCCATGCCATCTACTGTTAAATTTCATTATAACAGCATGAGAATTAAACTGGCGATTTGTTGATCAATAAGGTAAAGAAAAGGTAAAAAGAACATAACTTACGAACACATGGCAGTTTTATACAGTTATTGACATAGGTTGCCAATGACTATAACTTAGTATTGTTGGCACTCCACCTTTTTGTGACAACAATGGTTAAGATGTACAAAGTTACAGCAGATCACATAAAAAGCTCTTCACTAAAATATATATTATTTATTTAAGTTTCATAAAGCTGCCACGTACCACACGAAATAAAATTCAGAAATTAGAAAGTATTTTGCCTAAGCCTTACCTTATGAAATTGCCCTTCTTGCCCATGTCATTAACAGCATCTGATTTCAAGCATCCATGATGCTTAACAAAATGCTTCTGGTCGGTAACTCAGGCACCACATGAAAGACCAAACAACCATGAATCTGAAAATCATTTAGAGATGGTGCCTATATGGCTGGAAACCTTATTACACCACAAAAGAATGAAAAGATACCAATATCTGTCACAGTGCCAAGTGCTGTATGTTTTCCCCTGTTTTATTTAAAAATAAACTGTCATGCTTCTTATGCTGTCTGGGGTTATCTGATATTTAAATGACTGGTCCTTCGAACCAAAGAGGCATTTTATATTGAAAATAAAGTGTGAACATTGTTACATCCCAAGTCATAAAAAATATGGAGACTATATTTATTTAATTAATTCAAGTTCATTCCTTAAATATATACAGTTGATAAACTCACCTCATTCTTTTTCAAGACTTTGTTCCGAATATTAATGAGGCCATTCCCAGGAGAGCTCAGCTCTGCTCTCCTTGAACACTTACGGTACTCCTTCTTCAAGTGGTACACACAAAATTCACACTTGCTCTTATTTACAAACATTGTGCAGCGGCCACCGTCGTTCTTCCTAAAAAATATGACACATCAAGTGCTTAAGCCCAATTTATTTACACTGTTACCATACAAAGGCAATGTAACATGGACTCTCTTTGCTACTAGAACACATTGAATGATAAACTTTCACTTGTAATTAACTCACGTGGCTCTACAAAGTCCGAAGTCTTTTGAAGTACCCAAGAGTAAAATTCTCTGAGCATTGTCTACAGAAAGTGTTGCTTCATCACTGCTGTTTGGCCTGTAAAATAAAAAAATTTTCAATTTTTGTTTTACAAACTTCTTTGACTATATTAAATATAACTTACAACAAAAATGTGCTAAACCTACCCCAGTTGCACAGTATATCTGAAATGCATGGAAGTGTTCTGACAAAACTTTAGACACTTCACAGTCACAGCACAATAATCCCTCCATACACAAGCAACCACTTCACAAGCTTTTGTTTATAAGAGTTGCATAAATGCCTGTTTTTCAATTTTTGATCTACATTTCCTTGACATGAGCTCCTTGCTCTAGCAAACCACTCATTCTTCCTGGTTGCTCCTAGTGCTCAAATCCTCTTAAATGCACAGAATGCCACACCATTCCTGCACAGTCTGTGAAGAAGCAGCAATATCACACCAATTCTCTTCTTGTAGCTTTGTTGCCAAGGACACTGTTCTCAGTGCTACTCTCATAGCATCAATTAGGCCTAAATCTTAAAGAATTTTTGTGTATTTTATTGCTAACAAGTAAGGTATCTAATTTTTACACATTTTTCCTAGAGTTTTAATAATGTAACTATTGTTTATGTGGTTAATAATTAAGAATATTACTTAAATACAGTAATTGAATATTAGTGTTATTTTTTCCACTTGGGTACTGGTCTGCCTTGTAATACAGAGAACTCTGTAAGTTTTGAGAGAATTTTTAAACTCTGAAACCAACTAAAATTTATGATCTGGGAAGTAATGATAAATTAATTTTTATTTTATAAATTCTTGTCTTATGAACAGGTTTCAAGGCATTAAAAAAGCTCATAAACCAAAGGATTATTGTAATTATTTGTAACACTCAACACTTCCAGCGTTACAGCAACAACTGGGCAGCACACTGGCAGAATATCTATACATTAATTGTGTTCATTTAACAGTGCCATCAGTAGCTGGGATTGTACAGCATGGTGGAATCATTAGTGCATATGTACACACATACATGCATACTCACATATACATATATACTTACAGACAGACACACAAATACACACATGCATACATACATATGTACATGCATACACACACACACACACACGTACACAAATACATATACATACATATGTACGTATTGTCACATATTCCATGAATCTGAAAGTTTGCCAAAATGATACAAGAATGTGGAATGAGTCATAAACATACAAAATATGGAAAATTAATACAATACAAAACAATCAACCACAAAATTCAGAATACATGGTAAAGCAGTACAGCTGTTAATTAGGACCTGACAACTACTGTAAACTGTATAGCTATAAAGATTATAACACAGACTTAGAGGACAGCCTTCTGAGTTATGATCAGACCTCCAAAGTTCAAGCAAATGCCTACTGTTTTCATGAGAAGTGTGTTAAAAACATTATCTAGCCACTTTCTTAATACACGATATATATCTGTCTGATACAACACTAACCACTACACACATACATCTCATCTGCCTGACAGACACTAACAATTACACATACACCTGTTACCTGCCTGACACTGACACTGACCACGGCACACATACCGGTTATCCAGAATGCTAGGATTCAGTACAGCTATGACTGCCCCTTCATTTAACTTCCACATTTCGCTTGCTGCAGCTCTGAACAAAAACAGTGAGAATGTCTTCAGGCTCTCTCTGAGATCACTCAGTTTCCAGATGTAGTACTGTGTGCCCTGCAAAATACAATGGGAACATAACACAGTATTCATTGGCTAGGTTGTGGGTTGTGCAATTCACAGTTTGATTGCAGACAGGGGAAAGAGACCAAATGTCTAGACCAGCTGTGTGACGTACATACGCTATTGTTTCATGTGCACTTGCGATCCTTTATCCAATGGTAGAGTGACCAGGGCCTGAAACTGACCACTCATCTCCATTTACTGGCAAGGTTAAGAATGAATGGAGGGCCTACACCTCTACACAATACAAAAACCATCACTACATGGACAGGGAACTGTGCCGTGTTTACTCAGTGTGGTAAGAGTCAACTCTAGGATTGCTACAATATGTTACGTGTAACTATTCATTACAACAACATTTACTTTTGTTTGAATGTTTCATAATAATAATTATGATTTATGTAATGATTTAAGGTCACAATAACTGACAAATCTTACAATTCTTTTCATTAGATTGTGACTTTGATATAATACTGGCCCAACTCTTGGATTACTGCATATATATAATAGCAAATCTTCAATACATATATTTACACTACACCACTATATTATTCTGCACCTCTTACACATTCTGCAGTCATCTAACATATATAATGTACTTGGTTTGTTTGTGATTAGTTCATGATAAGTTATGCCAGATGGCCACTGTTATGGAGCAGTCAAGAGGAAAAAAGACACCCAAGCTTCTGTTGGCATTGCAGCAAAATACTTGCTTCATAAAATCTATCAAGCTAAGAAATATTCAGTCAAATTGTGATTTCTTACTACCCATCCAGGTCTGTTACATGAATGTATCAAATGGACAGTTGCTAGCCCCATCACATGAAGTCTTCTTTGATCCTAAAGATAAAGGCACCATGTTCCTTAGCAACATCAGAAACCAATCACCCAACACAGCATCATGTCACATCCCAAGGGCTTTAATCCTCAACAATGCTGCTGTGAGAACCTCAGCCCTTGCATACCTTTTGAGACAACTTCATACATGATTTCTGGATTATGACACCAGCCACAACCCAATCACTTGATGTCCTTCCTGCAGAAACATGGCTCTTCAGTCTTGACAATGGCACTGTCTCACGGCCCTGCATCTTCTCCTTCAGTAATGACGAAGACACCAAACAATTTCTGTAAACAATTAAAATGACAATCAAAGTTCTCAGCTAACAGAAATTCAATTGCACCCAGCATTTAAATTTATCACAGATGTGGTTTAATTTAGAAGATCTGCATTCTTCCAAAAAATTCAGGATCTTGCCCACATACTATACAAAGAAAACTGTTCCAAAGACTAATACCAGAGTGCAAATGCAATTTATATCGCCCTTACATAAAAGCCGATTCATGTTTGGAAGTAGTTATACTACGTATCAAATTTGGTGAAGAAACCACACCAGTATGAATCAAGTTTATGTCACTATGATGCCTGTACTTACACCACCCGAATACCGAACACTGAATCAGTGTTGACATCTGATGTTGGCTGTGGCAATTGTTTGGTGTGACATGCAGAAGACGCAGCAGCAGGACCTCCTTTCTGCCAAGATGAGGTGTGGGCAGCAGGCACCCGTTCCCTCTCACAATGCTCCTGTTTCTGTACAAGCATCTTCTTAAGAGCTCTGCCATAATCAGAATACTCATCATCTGAAGAGTCAGTCTCACCGCTATGAACTACACTGCCAGACTTCACGGCCAACTGGTCTTCAGCACCAGACAACTTATGCAACAAACTGGGATCAGGGTTGAAAGGGTCAAAACAATGGTTCTTATCAGCTGGAGTATTTTTACTAGTGCTTGTGATTTCTTCTGACTCCATGAATGATTTCAGGATATCCAGTGCATCATCTTCACCATCTTGTTCATTTCTGGGACACCCAACACCAACACCAGGCATATTTTGTTCCCTGGCAAGTAAAATTACATCACTTGATCAAATTGGACAGTCCATCATTCAGTAAACTAATGAACATAGAAAGCTTCTTAATTTTACATGAGAACATAATTATTATGAAAGATGTAACTGGACACAGTTGTTAAGAATGAACGATTTATGCATGCTGAAGTCAGTGCATGAATATGTTCCAACCAGCAGCAGCAACATAGGTTTACAGAGAAAATGGCATGTGAGCACCCAAGAAGGCAGAATAAGCCTAGATGGTTGGCTTACAGCTTGTTGTTTTTGCTGCTGCTGATGATGATGTTAATGATCATGACAACAAAGGATGTATACAACTATCGATCAACATCTGGGAGAAAAAATACTGCAGGGGCAAGGGACAGCCCACATGCAGTGATGATCAATCATTTGCATATCCTAAAATGATGCTGCAACATACCTATATGCTACGTTTCCAAGCTAACAATAGGTTAAATGAAATAAGGTTCCTGTGGTAACAGGGCAGCATGTCACAACCAATAGTCACAAAATAAGAAAAAGATCTGATACACTGTGATGCATGCTTACACAGCACACATCAACATGAGACAAAAAAGAAACAAGAACAGGAGGTCAAGCTGTGCCAATGTTCCTTACAAAATAGTTACCATCTTGCCTTCACTCTCTCTATCACGTTAGTGAGTCACACACCAGTTGCCATGGTTAGGAGATCTCCCTGGTCATGTTAAGGCTTGGCTTGTGTGTGATGTCACCAAGTGGCCAGTTTGGTTGCCATGAAAACTGAATGGCACTCACAGCTAGTTGATGTCACACCATCAAACGCCAGCACACTGTAGGTTACGACAGAGCTTGGTTTGATCACATTGGTTTGGCTTCTGTTGGTACCACGTCTTGGTGAAGCACCTCATATATATTATGGCAGATGTGTCAGGGTCTAGCACACATAATATTTGTAGTCTGTACACTCAGGACTGTGAATTAAGGCTACAATTTTGCATGTGGATCAAAGCTCACCCAAATATTTCCCCCGGAATTTGTTCATTAACAAAGCACAACTTTCCGTACATTCATAGGTGGTGAATGGGATGAATATTATATTGAGTAAAGGGAATTCAAAGTTTCACAGACTGCCAGAGTGACATGAGGAAAGCCAAGCTGTGAAGAAATCATTCTTGAACTCCTGTATGTACGGTTTAACCATGGCAACGATGTTCTCCTCATGTTGTCTGTAGTGATATCCTCATGGAATATGACAGAAAAGTCTCACTCACTATCAAATGTGCAAAGTACAGGAATATTAAAATATCTCTTGTCATAAGCATGGGGGATGCGGTCGTGCAGTTGGTTGAGGCACTGCGCTACAAGCCGGAAGGTCGCGGGTTCGATTCCCGATTGACATATTCCTTCCGGTCTAATAGAAATAAGTACCAGGAATATTTCCTGGGGTAAAGGCGGCCGGTGCGTAGGGCCAACAACCTTAGCACCTTCATATGCCGATTGTCTTGAAATCTGGGAGCCTCAACCTCGTGGAACCCTCAGGGCATGTCCAGGCCTGTATTGGGATTGCTTTACCTTTACCTTGTCAAGAGCAATATGACTGCCCCCACGGCAAAGCATTCTCAACTGTGTCTGGATATAATATATTCAGTAGGTGTTTACACTCTACATGATCAAATGTAGGCAAAGGAATTTAGGTTCACTACTTAATGGAGACAAATTTAAAGAAGTTTGAAGACTAAAGTCTTTTGGGATGTTACGCCATTTCGCCTGGTAAAGGGCTAAGTACCCCCCTACACGGCGTAACATCCCAGAGAACTTACATTTAGCATGACAAGGTGTTGTGTCAAATAAGTATGTTTTTAACCGGTGGTTACGTTCGGGGAGAAAAAAATCATCATTAAGATTCGCATCGACCGTTGTTAAAATAAAAAAGCAAGTACTGCATACATAATCACAAAAAAAAGGTGTTATATAACTTACGTTCCAATACTATGCCAAAACAAGTTACAATTCAGAAATTCATCCGTTTCCATGCACACGCTTCACACCATTTCAGCCATCGGCGGCAAAATTTGTTACCATCATTACTAACGCGATTCCCCTCATGTTGCAACATTTTCCCTCCCACTCTCACCTAATATCCCTAAGCATGATGAACGTCACGATCACGGTTAAATACAACCACACCTGTGGTTTGTAACTATAAACACCAAGGTTGTGCTAGCAATTAAAAATTATTATTGTCGGTATAGGGATCGAAGTTATTGACAATGCTTCAGGCTCCACGATTCAGGGTTCGGTTCCCGCTAGGGATAGAATACATTTCTCACCTCCGAAACTCCAGGGACGACACAGCTCCCCACGAGGGGGTGCAGGAAGTTCTTATTCCGAGAAAAAGAAAGTGGTGCACAAAGCTTACCGTTTTACTCCACCTAGAGCCATTGTTAGGAATGAGTGAGCTATAACTCCTATCCCTCATGGCGTCGACAGGTCTTTTTTTTTTTTTTTTACAATTTGAGATTATGCAGCGTAACGAGTACGGATGTGGGCGGCAATTTCAAATACTTGTTCTAGTACCTGCATATTACCACAAATTAAAAAAAAGGTGCAACGCAGTACCATTTTGCACTGCGGTGCACATTGTTCTGAGTTTTGTAGAGATGGCCTGATGATGGTCCATTGACTGACACACGTTGTCAAAATAAAATAAATAAATGTTGTGTTTGACATATTTTACTGTCTTCTAGTTTGTTATTCTATGGTTTATTTTTAATTGGCATAATTAAATTATTTTCCATAACGGCACTGTGTAATGTGCGGGTAATGGTATTTGATTTACCATACTCGACCAATTAAGCTGGATTTCTCTCATGAAGGGAAGATCCTAGAAGTTTCATTGATAACGGAGTAATTGAAATAATATGACAGTGCTTCTGGTGAAGAATGCATGGAAGGTTGGTCACAGGCCCAGGTCTTTTAGTAACAATATGGGGTCAATGCATCTCGTTCATAAGTTAGACTCCCTGTTTATCAACATGTGTCATATGTACACAAACAGTCATTCTCAAAAAAGACCTGGCATCAAAGTACTGATACGCTCTGACCACCAGAAGCATGGTCAAGGAAAGAAAAGATGGACAGACCAACACTTATGAAGCCAGAAGGAGCCTGAAATGACTTATACCTTGTTCCTGCTTCTGACGGTGATCAGAGCACTTACCCAATTATTCACTTGAGTTAGCAACAATCATTTTGTTGAACACACTCCAATGGCTATTACAACAACAGACAGTTCGATGCAGAAACTGCCACCATATTTTCTTTTAATACACCCATATCTGCTGCTACACTTCAAGTAATAAGTACAAACAGTAAAGTAATACTCTAAAAAGACAGAATTTCATTGCAACAATAACAGCTACGTACAACACGAAACAGTCCGTGGAAACCTCCCTAGACTGTCACTCACCTTCACTTTCCACTGTGACTCTCATACTTTTATTCATTACCATATTTACATCCTAGCATAATTTATGTACCTCTACCTTCAGATAATAAATACTGGATTAAAGGAAGGTAAATACCATATTTTCACCTCCAACTTCTACGCATAATACACTTTTGGTTAAATAACATATTTTCCAGAATATACAAAGACATTTGAAAAAATTCAGCAGATATGAAGATACGTTAAGTACTGTGCTGTGCGACTTTACTTACTGCCAGATCAACTATTTATATATCATCTGTTTAACAGACATGTGTTGAGACTCGGAACATAACACACACAAGCATTTACCCTTCAATGACTCTCAAACTACGAGCACATGGACCTAACACTGTTCATGGCATAGGACATTTGGGTAGAATAGAAAGAGGGAGAGGCTAAGAGGCAAACAGCAGAGAAGTACTTGTGAACCGTCATGGCCTCACCCACACTGTAACGCTCCCTTGACACAACTCTGCATTAGAGCTCTCACAATTTTAATGGATAGTACAGACAAGTTAAATGTGATATGGAAACGTGTTATAGAAAACCTTCATTAAACTTTAGAGAGAAATTTGTGTCTCAAATTTTTATCAAGGTGCACATGAGCAAAAAATTTCTCCCTTCACCAGAGCATCAAGACCAGCTCTGTGGCCGAAGCAGCTCCTATTCTGTGTGCATCAGAGTTCTTAGCAGCTGAGGAGCGATGTTGACCACTCACCTCCACCAAGTGCAAAGGTTAAGAATGAAGGGAGGCATGCCTCCACTCCCCCAATATGCCTTCACAGCATGGACAGGAACAACTTTGGCTTTATATACAAATATCACACCATGGCAGCCATATCATATTCACATTTAGTCACATTTTATGGACAGTCTATATATGTTTGTCTCATTTTTGTAGAAGCATGTGGCCATTATTTGCCTTCATCTACCCCATGACATTTTACCCACAATTGTTCACTAGCAATATAATTTGCTCTCCTGTGCTGCTTGTCACATGCCATTGCCCACATGCACTCTCCCATACTCATTGTCTGCCTTTATATTGCTGTCACTACCAATCCTCCTTACAAGGGCCCTGCTGCCTCTTACAGTAGGGCAGCATTCACATTCTTTCACCACCCATTATTTTGAAAATTCAAATCTGGGATGTCATATTGTGTCCTTGCGCATGTAGTTGCCAACAACCTGAAGTATCATAGTTGACCTTCCTTGAACTGCTTGACCCTAAAGAAGGTACTATGACCCTTTGAAGGAACTGAAACTAAGTACTGAACACAACATCATACCCCACAAGAACCGAGTCTTCACACGCACAGCAGTGGGAAGCTCAAATCTTGTGCTCATTATTTCGTCTCCTCAGTAAGCACACTTGGCACTTGTAGGTCACTGAAAGCTTGTAGACAGGAAACCATAAATAATGCATTAATGTCAGTGGTGCTTCAGCTGTTGGTTGACATACTGCATAAAGCATAATCAAGCATTCCATGAATGAGGGGCATACTTGGCTGCCTTTTCCTGCAGAACCCTACAGCCAATCCTAGGTCAGTCAAAGTAGAACAGTATCAATCTGCCAGAGTTGCATAACTCATTTATCCATCCATCCATCACAGATGCTATACTGACAGCACTGTTCAATAACACTGATTCAGTATATCAAGGAGTCTGTACATGAAATTAACAGTAACAAGCACTGATTGGGAAGTGTTCAAGGAATAGGGAAATGTAATACAACACAATGGAGTACAAAATGATAGCTGTAAATTCATAATAAATAGAATGGAAACACAGTTTTCCCTTACAATTATGCACCATGATTTCCACAATCTCAACCTAACATGTACAATTACATTCTGACATTCAGCATTCACAAACTTCACGTATCACGTGTCATAGACATAAACTTGTGGGTACAAAGGATTCTTAAATTATGCTCAACATCAGAGTGGTGTCAACAAAATTCTTAATGGTACAGCTTAGATGTGAAGCACAACTACTCACAACATCAGATATCACAGAACAAGGTGCCTGAATTAAATCACTAGCAGCCAAAATATGGAGCAATCTACACAAAAGGCGTATGGAAAATGGCAGAGAAACGGTAAATAAAATAAATTCTCCACTTACATGATTATTGTGCTCTTAAAGTATACTAGGCAAAAACACAAGCATGCTGTAAGTGCCTAGTTTCACAGTTTGGCTGCACTGTGAGGCATGTTCAGTGAGTAAGGTGTCCTGGCCTGCAGCTTCTGTGTTCATCACACACTTTATTTTTAGGAAGGAGGCAACACTTGTAATGGGGTTAAAATGCAACAGATGATGCAGCAGTCAGATGCTGTTCATGAGGCATGCTGATGTGCAGCTGAGTCCAGTTAATGCGGGGTTTTAATGTGAAAAACAAAAAAAAAAAAAAAGTTTCCCCCACTTAACTTCGCCAACAACTGATGCAGATGTATAATGTGGCATAATGAGAGCACAGTGACAGAAAATGGCAAACAGAGTTTGCAAGTGGTTGAACGTACATCCATGACGTTGATCACACAGGTCAGCGCAGGATTTCAAGGACAGAGGTGAAGGCAACTGAAGTGAAAGAACGGAGTTCAGAAAAATGACACGTGTCACTTCACAGAAGCAACATTTGAGAGGGAGCTGATTCCAAATAATGAGAAAATGACAATGGCTGCAAACACATGAGCCTGAATTCCACCTGATAAAAGTTTTGAAGTCATGTCCAGTCAGGACAAATGTGCCAGGGTTCTCAAGGATCAGGGTGAAAAACAATGAGAGTTGTGAATAATAAATAAGCTTCAGTTAACATTTTAATGACATGTATTTTAATGACCTAGGAAACCTTCCTTGTTACTCCAGTGTTAAAAAGTGGCCAGGAGACCTACTTCACTGCAGATACATGAACTGTAGTTCCAATACAGTTACCAACCCTACAGTAAGGGAAGATTGAGAGTCACCTACTTCAGGACTTAAGAAAATAAAAAACAAACAAGTAATTTAAATTGCTGGCCAGCTCATATGTAGCTCACATACGGTTTATTTAAGAGGAAATAAAATAAATAAGTTTTTAGTAAGCACACAGCAAGTCCTTGTTTAATGTTCAATGTCAGGCTTACATCTGTAAAAATTGTAATGCACAACAAACAACATGGAATGGAGAATTTTTCTCACAAGAATTAATTAAATAAGAAGACAATCTTAACCAAATTCTGGACAATACCTTTCTGATCTTTGGTCACTAACATTTACTCATGTTAAAGAGAAACAAATTTGTTCTGGGTAAGGTTACACAAGGACTGCTTGTACTGCACTATGACCTGAACAGTTTGCCAATATCAAATGCTGGTAGTAAATTGGAACTATTTTCTGAAGAGCTAAGAAAATATTCAGATACTGAAATGTACAGGGCTACAGACAAACCTATAAGGCTTGCTACAAAGGTGTTTTTTTGGAAAATTATGCAAGTGGCAATGCACAAGCCTGCATATGTGAGGTACCGTGTGATGCTGATGTGGTATTCACGTCCATACTCGCGTTCATCTGAAAAATGTACATAATCATCATATTAGAGAATAATTAATGGGATTTCAAGATTAAAACATTTGCAGCAGTGCTCAAATTACACCAGTTAGCACCAAAATGACATCCTAGTAGATAACCCCCCCCCCCCAAAAAAAAAAAGTGAAATCTGTTTGGTTGATACCCCCCCCCTAACTTAAATCTTTTTAAAAAATTTTTTCACTCTAA
>Ga0123354_10001907_pt1 | contig 26525 bp, 22 predicted proteins | sample TergutLab28metaG_2_FD_97872 | JGI IMG/M metagenome (GOLD analysis project Ga0123354, IMG submission 97872) | Labiotermes labralis P4 segment gut microbial communities from Petit-Saut dam, French Guiana - Lab288 P4 | ecosystem: Host-associated > Arthropoda: Insects > Digestive system > Gut ...
GGGCCCGCGGAATCTTTAAAGCAAATAGATACATGCGTTTCTTTGCCGTTTAAATCGTCGCCCACGCAGCCCATATCCACCGCGATCATATCCTCGATGCCGTCCGGCAGCGTCGCGGACGCGCCGTGGCCGACCTCTTCGTAAACCGTAAACATCAGATGCGTTTCGCGGCCTAAAGCAACCTTGCCGTCCGTGACAGCCTTGGCCAGCGCCAGCAGCAGCCCCGCGGACGCCTTGTCGTCCAAATGCCGGCTCTTGATAAAACCGGTGTCCGTCAGGGTAAAGCGCGGCTCAAAGGAGATATAATCGCCCGCCGCGATACCCAGCCGCTTGGTATCCTCCGCGCAAGCCGTCAGCTCGTCCACCGTAACGGCCATGGTTTCGTCATTGCGCTTGTCCTCTTCTCCGGTGTACACATGCCGGGAAGCCTTCACGGGGCGTATCGTCCCCGTATAGGTCTTTCCGGACAGCGTATGGATAAGGCAGTTCTCGTTTTCAACGGCCTGGTCGGAGAACCCGCCGATATGCGCGTAACGCAGCGTGCCGTCCGGCTTTACCGCGCGGACAATAGCGCCCAGCGTGTCTGCATGGGCGGACAGCAGCAGGGGATGCCCTTGCCCTCCCAACGCGCATATAACCGTGCCCTTGCGGGTCACAAGCGGGTGAAGCCCCATCCCTTTCAGTTCCGCCGCGATAGTATCGGACGCTTTATCCGTCATGCCCGTCGGGCTTGGAATGGAAACGAGTTCGCGTATTTTGTCCACGGCGTACGGTGTGTAATCCATAAGGCGTTCATCCTTTGTGTTATATTTATAGCTCTCATAATCGTTACGTGTACTCCGCGCGCGGGCCTCCGATATAGGGCGGACGGGAGTAAGCCATCACCAGCCGCGCCTGCCCGATGTGGGCATCGTCCATCCGAACGGGAACGGCCACCGGCTTAATATGCATGCCCACCAGCGTGTCGCCGATATCCACGGCGGCCTCCGCCTGAACGCTCCGGGCCAAGCAGGGGCGTTTTAGCAGCAGCCATCCGGCGGCGGCCGTAGAGCCGCCCGCATGCGGTTTGGGAACGGCCGCGACGCGTTCAAGCCCGCGGGACGCAAGCGTCGCCTCTTCCATAACAAGCGCGCGGTTTAAATGCTCGCAGCATTGGTAGGCGTCCAAGAATCCGTGCCGCATACAAGCCTCGTGAAAGGCGAGGGCAATTCTTTGCCCGATTTCCGGCGCGGAAGCCTTGCCTATGGGGCCGCCCGCAATTTCACTGGTAGAGCATCCCAGTACAATGAGGTCGCCTCTTTGAAGGCCGCCCCGTTCCGCCAGCAGCGCAACGGCTCTGTCAAGGACGTGTTCCATGGCCCGCACCTCCTCTTCCCGATGTAAACGCGTAAAGGCCGATAGCCGCCGCCGCGGAAAGGTTGAGCGAATCGACGCCCGATTGGGGAATTCTGACGGATATGCCCGCTTGATGAAAGACGGGCGGGAGCCCGCTTGACTCGTTGCCGAATACCAGCGCGAACGGCTTAAGGATATCCGCGCCGCCAAGCGGTACCGCGCCGTCCGTCATAAAGGGATACACGGTATGGCGCGGGTAGAGCGCGCGGTAATCATCAAACGTACCAAACATGCGCACACGCGCGGAAAAAAGGGCGCCCATGGTCGCGCGGACCGTTTTAGGATGAAAGGGGTCCGCGCAGGGACGGACAAGCGCGACATCCCGCACACCTAACCCCAGAGCCGTGCGGATAACGGAGCCCAGGTTGCCGCGGTCCGACGGGCTGACCAAAACGATATGCGGGCTGTCCGCGCAAAGCGTGTCCTCAAACTTCGTAAACACGGCCGCGGCGTAGCAATTGTCCTTTTCGGACAGCCGCCGAAGCGCCCGGTCCGCCGTCTCCGTGCGTACGCCGCGCTCATGGCACAGCGCAAGCAGGCGTGTCATTCCCTCGTCATGCCGCGCTTGCGAGGATAAAAGAACGCGCCGCGCCGCTTCCGGCCGGCGCAGCAGGCACTCCGTCGCAGGGTAAATGCCCGGCGCGTACGCATACTCGTTTTCCGTGTTGTAGGCTGCATATCCGCTCAAGTAACGCCTTAATCTCCCTGCGCAAACAATGATAACTCATGGTCCCCGTCGGGGCCCTTCACGTCGGTTTGGTAAACATGCATGGGCTCTCCGGAGACGGCTCCCCCTATCGCCGCGACATGCTCCCGCCACAACGCGTCAAACTCTTCTAAAGTTAAATCCTCATTCATGATATACCGCGCGGCGTCCGTCCCGATATAGCGCATATGCCAGGGTTCAAAGGCGATTTGGGTAATGGCTTCCTTCCCCTCCGGATAACGCAGTATAAAACCGTAGTCGGCGCAATGGGCCTTCAGCCACGCGGCTTCCTTGGTATTGGCAAACGCGCCGTTAAGGGGCTTGCCAATCCATTCCTTGCTGATAATATCTACCCCAAGCCCCGTTTGGTGATCGGACGCGCCGGGCTTGGCCACATAGCCGTCGTCCACACCCTTGTTTCGGGAAAGGCGGTTATCGTACATGGATTTTTGCGTTTGATAGCTGCGGTATCCCGAATGCGCGTAGAGGGTTACGCCGTCCGCTAAAGCTTCGGCGAACAGCGCGTCTAACGCTTCGGAAGCCTCGCGCTGCATTAAAATGGCGGATGAGGAAGTCTTGCGCACCGATATGCGTATCAAGTCGTTCGGCACATAACTTGCGTCCAGCAAGTTCGATGTATTCACCAGCCGCAGGGTGTTTTGGTACAGTACCGAGCGCGGAAAAGGGAACAACCATTGGTTGTCGGATGCCGGTTGATCGCTCGCCGCTTCCCCTTGCAAATCATCAAAGCCTGCCATATCCGTTAATAAAGGCTCCGGCGTCGGCGTAACACTTTCCACAATCCAGGCGATGCCGCTTGATTCGCCTATGGCGGGTATCGCCGCGGCGAAAACCAAGGCCGCTGCCCAAGCGGCGGCACGTACCAACCATGGTTTTGTCTTGCGTCTTATCATTCTGGTATCCTCACTCCTCTTCTATGATACTCAGGAGTAGCGCTAACTGCAAGTCCTCTATGTATGTTTCAAACGGAATATTTTTGGCGAACAGCTCCGCGGCCGCCTCCGTTCCGACATAACGGATATGCCAGGGCTCGGCGTTATAGCCGGTAACGCTTTCCCAACCCGCCTTATAACGAATGATGAACCCGTATTTCCAGCTGTTTTCCGCCAGCCATTTTCCGGCTTTGGATGTGCCGAAACCGGGCGTCAAGTTAACGGAAGCCCCTGTATGGCCCACATCCATCGCCAATCCCAGTTGATGCTCGCTGGCGCCCGGCGGCGCGACATACGCGTTGACATCGGCGGCCTTCGCGCCGGAAGACAAGCGCCTTTTATAAATAGCCGTCTGTTTATCGTAACTACGGTATCCCGAAATGGTTCGCAGTGAAATTTTATCAGCCTTCGCCGCTTGAAACAGGGCCTCCAGCGCGCGCGCCGCTTCCGGCCGCATATCGCGGGATTGCCCCGATACGTTCGCGTTGCTGACTTCCGGAACATAAACGGGCAGCATCGTATAGGTACGGTTCACCAAAAACAGCGTGCCGGACGGGTCCATCTGCGGCATGACCTGTGTAAAACCGGTCGTCAGCACGCCGGAGGCGGCAAGCGCGTAAGCTAAAATAGTGCTGAGCAGGCTCATTGCGTTTCGTCCTCCTCCGGTGCGGTTGTGACGGCGTCCGGCGGCAGCAGCGCCTCTGAATATCTTGCCTTTATCTTATCCCAATCCTCAGGCGCCGCGGTGAGGGAAACGGATACGCCGGTGTCCGTATATTCCTCGTTGGCCAGTTTCCCCAGCGTGCGCAGCTCGTTGAGGATACCATACCGGGAAAAGGGTATAAACAACCGGTCCGTCGTTTGCCTGTGCGAAAGCGCCTTTTGAATGGCGGACAGCAAGCCGTCCATGTTTTGCCCGTCTTTGGCCGATATATACACGGCGTCCCGATAGCAGTTCAAGGGAATGACGCCCAAATCACATTTATTCACGGCGATGACGCGTTGGCTGTTTGTCGCGCCCAGTTCATCCAATGTGCTTATGACCACGTCGTACTGCTGCTGCGCGTCGTCCGCCGAGCCGTCCGATACAAGCACCAGCACGTCAGCCAGTACCGCCTCCTCCAGGGTGGAGCGGAACGCGTCAATCAGCGTGTGGGGAAGCTTGCGGATGAAGCCGACGGTATCCGTTAAAAGAAACGCTCCGCCGCCGGGCAAGGTTACCTTGCGGGATACGGCGTCCAAGGTCGCGAACATTTTATCTTCCGTATAGACGCCGGCGTTGGTCAAACGGTTTAGCAGCGTGGATTTTCCGGAGTTGGTATACCCCACCAGCGCTACGGCCGGTATCTCTTTCTTCTCCCGCGCACGTCTGCGCAGCTGTCTTTGCCCCTCTATTTGCTCCAGATCGCGTTTCAACGCCGTGATACGCTCACGGATGCGCCGTTTATTTATTTCCAGCCGGGACTCACCCGGCCCCCGCGTGCCGATACCGCCCGCCAGCCGGGAGAGGATAACGCCCTGGCCTATCAGCCGTGAAGACCGGTAGCGTAATTGTGCCAGCTCTACCTGTAATTTGCCCTCCCTTGTCGCCGCGCGCCCGGCGAAAATATCCAATACCAGCGTGGTTCGGTCTATTACCCGTAACCCGAGTTCGGTTTCAAGGTTTTTTTGCTGTAATCCCGTCAAATCATCATCGAAAATAACCAAATCCGCGTCCCGGGCTTGACAGTCCTTCGCCAGCTCGGCAGTTTTTCCGCTGCCGATATAGGTGGCGTTGTCGGGGCTGAGCTTCTTTTGAAAAACACGTCCCACAACCTCCGCGCCCGCTGTGTCCGCCAGATGCGCCAGTTCATCCAGTGACTCCATACTGTCCGTACCTACCAGCACCGCCCATTCCGTTGTGCGTTCGGTCTCCCCGTCCAGCCCCGCGGTGATAAGCCTGTCTGATTCCCGTATTTGCTCCATCCATAAGGCTTGCGGTATTTTTTTAAGCGAGGCAGGTTCCGTAAGCAGTACATCGGAGGCGGTTTGTGAAACGCCGCTTAAAAACCCCGCGCCAATAGACTGCGCGCGCCCGTCCCGGATGCCGATGGCGGCCATGGCGTCAAACCGGAGGGACTTTAACGCGCTGATGTCCACATCGCTCAGTTCGCCGGATCCGCCCGGATGGGTATGGACGCACCGGATACCCGACAGGCGTTTCGCGTTGCGCCTCAAACGGCAATCCGTCAGCGGGACGCTGTCAGACTCGCCCACAATGATGTTGGCAACCTCGCCCGAGCGGGTGATATACAGGGCAATCTCGCGGTTAACGGCCGATGAAAACCCGCAAAGAATTTCCGCCAGCTCCGCTGGGATGAAAACATCCGAGTCTATCTCATAGGCATAAAGTGTTTCAAGCTGCGCCAAAAATGTTTTTCGTAAACCGTAGGTGTTACCGTTAATTGCTATCATGGACATCTTTCCGCGCGATGCGACGCGCTTATCATCAAGGCTGTTCCGGGTGCTTGGCCATGTAATCCTCAATGGCCGCGCGAATGGCTTCCTCCGCCAGCATGGAACAATGCATCTTCACGGGCGGCAGTCCGCCCAGCGCTTCCGCCACGGCCAAGTTGGTCAGCTTTAGCGCCTCGCTTAATGATTTCCCTTTGACCATTTCCGATGCCATCGAGCTGGTCGCGATAGCCGCGCCGCAGCCAAATGTCTTAAACTTGACATCTTTGATGATGCCGTCTTCCACCTGAATATCTATCTTCATGATATCGCCGCATTTGGCGTTTCCCACCGTGCCCGTACCGGACGCGTTTGGAATCTCTCCCATGTTGCGCGGGTGAGTAAAATGGTCCATCACCGTTTCACTGTACATAAAAATGCTCCTCTTGTCAGATTAACCGCGCGTGTATAGCGGCGACATTGCCCGTAGGCTTTCAACGATGCCCGGCAGTACGGCGAGTGTTTGCTCCACATCCTGTAGTTGGTTTCCGGTACCCAATGACAGCCGAAGGCTGCCGTGAGCGGTTGCGTGATCCAGCCCGATGGCAAGCAGCACATGGCTCGGATCGAGCGAGCCGCTTGTGCAGGCGGAACCGGAAGACGCGGAGATACCGGCCATATCCAGGCGCAGCAGCAGCGCCTCACCTTCGATATAGCGTATGGAAATGTTCACGTTTCCGGGCAGCCGCAGCGTGGGGTGCCCGTTCAGGCGCGTCTCCGGAATCGCGGACAGTATTCCCTGTATCAGCTTTTCGCGCAGTGCGGTGAGGCGCGCGGCGTTTTCACAAACGCCTCCGCAGGCCTTTTCGATAGCCGACCCCAACCCCACAATACCGGGCAGGTTCTCTGTAGAGGCCCTGCGGCCGCGTTCCTGCGCGCCTCCGTGTACAAGCCGTTCCACGGACACGCCCTTTCGGATATACAATGCGCCCATGCCCATGGGGCCGTGGAACTTATGCGCGCTGAGGGACAGCATATCCACCTGCCACTCCCGCACGTCCACCGGTATGGCGCCGATAGCCTGAACGGCGTCCGTATGAAATAAAACGCCGCGTTCCCTGACCAAAGCGCCCAACTCTTGAATGGGTTCCAACGTCCCTATCTCATTATTGGCAGCCATGACGCTGACAAGAATGGTTTCCGGCGTGATAGCCCTTTCCAAATCGCTCGCCTTGACAAGCCCGTCGCCGTCCACGGGCAGAAAGGTCACGGTAAACCCTTGTTTTTGGAGCCAGTCCAGCGTATGCAGCACCGCGTGATGTTCAATGGGCGTGGATATGATATGTGTGCCCTTGGCACGGTTGGCGAACGCGGCGCCCTTCAACGCCCAGTTATCGCTCTCCGTGCCGCCGGATGTAAAGTATACTTCACCGGCATCCGCCCCGATGGCGGCGGCCAATTGCTTGCGTGCCGTGTCGACGGCGCGCTGCGCGTTACGTCCTTCCGCATGAATGGAGGAGGCGTTTCCGAAACGCGCGCCCATGTAGGGCAGCATGGCGTTCAGGACATCCGGATCCATTGGCGTGGTGGCGGCATGATCTAAATAAATTCTGCTCATTGGTTTATTCTCCGTCCGTCAGCGCGGATTGGGTTAACATGTCCGCTAAAGTAATACCGTTTAGAATGTCGTTAATGCCGCCCGTCAGCCGCTCCCATACCGCCCTGGCCGCGCAGCTTCCGCTTTTGTGACAGGGAGCCTGCTCCGACAGACAGTCCGAAAAGGATACGGGGCCCTCCGTCGCCTCAATGATATCGCCTACCGTAATAAGCGCCGGATCTTTAGACAGCTCGTAACCGCCTAAAACCCCCCTGGAGGTTTTTAGTAACCCGGCGCGGCGCAGGCTTCCCAGTATTTGCTCTAAATACGGATCCGGGATACCGGTCTTGGCGATAGCCCTTAAGGGCTGCGTCCCCTTACCGGCGTGCAGGGCCAGATAATGCATGGCGTACAGCGCGTACTTTCCCTTGACGGACAGCCTCAAATCGGTTCCTCCCTCTTTGGCTTCTGAATCCCGAGTGATTTTATCGGGTTTCGAGGTTATCTTACCGTATGATGCCGGGGTTGTCAATAGTATGGGGCCGAGTATTCGTTAAGCCCTGAACAAAAATGTTATCACACGCGGATATGGCAGCGGGCATTTTAGCGTATTTTAATCTTATTCTCATACGTTTATCTTTTCGCCCCTGAAACGGCTATGCTATAATAGCCCGGACAGATGAAGAGAGCGAGGAAGCCACTTATGACGGTAAACAAATCTTCTGCCAAGGGGAGTGCCGCAAAGCCGGTAAAAAAGAAACAAGCGCATGCGGCAAGCCGCGTCAAAAGCCGTAAAGCGGCCATCTTTACCTTTGGCGCCGCGGTTGCCCTTTATGCCGTAATGTTTCCGTTTTACCGCGTGGGGGATTACATTTTGGGCGGCGCGGTAAGCTTCCTTCTGGCAAGACTGGTCTCCGCGCTGTCCTCCGGCATCGGTCACGGGCCGAATCAACCGCAAGAGCAAGCCGAAGCAAATGATCATACCGTCCTGACCGGGGATGCCCTGGCCGATGAGGTCATCGAGCGCGGCCGCGGCATGATCAGGCAGGTGCGCGAAGAAAACCAAAAGAACCCGGATGAGGAACTATCCCAAAAGATGGACGAACTGGAGCGCGTGTCGCTGATGATTCTGTCCGCCATTGAGGATAACCCGCGCAAGGCGGCGCAGGTGCGCCGTTTCATCGATTATTATTTGCCCACGACGCTTAAAATGCTTAAGAATGTGCGCGTGCTTAACGAAAAACAAGTACACGGGCAGGATGCCGATCAACTGCGTGCCCATGTGTCATCCGGTGTATCCTCCGTGATAACGGCTTGCCAAAGGCTGTTGGGAAGCCTTTATAAAGATGAGATATTAGATGTCAGCACCGATATTGACGCCTTGCGGCAAACCCTCAAGCGGGACGGGCTGGCGGACGGTGAGTTTGTTAAAACCGAAATATAAATTAACAATAGGAGGCGTGGATGATGACAGTGGATAACGGTGTTTTATCGATGGAGCCGAATACGGGCGGTTCTGTTCAGAGCGTGGCTTTAACGGAAGCCGAAAGGCAAAGCATCTCGGAGTATGTTGCTAAACTCGACCTGAAGAATCCGGATCATGTGCTTCTGTTCGGCGCGGACGCGCAAAAGAAAATAGCCGATTTTTCCGATTCCGCGCTGGCTTGCGTTAAAACGGGCGACACGGGCGAGGTGGGGGAAATGCTGGTGAAGCTCGTGGGCGAGTTAAAGGGGTTCGATTCCGGTGCGGAAGCGCCCCGCGGCATGAAGCGCCTCTTTCAAACGCCCGGAAAACAGTTGACGGGTTTAAAAGCGCGGTATGACGCGGTAGAAAAGAATGTGGATTCCATCGCCGTATCGCTGGAGAATTATCAAACAAAGCTTCTCAAGGATATCTCCATGTTCGAACGCTTATACGATACCAACACGCAGTATTTCAGGGAACTAACCTTGTACATTGAAACCGGCGAGGAAAAACTATCGGCTGTCAGGCAAACGGACCTTGCCGCGCTTAGGGAAAAGGCGGCGCAGACAAGTGACGCCATGGATGCCCAAAGCGCCAACGATCTGGCGGCGATGTGCGACAGATTCGAAAAGAAAATATTCGATTTAAAGCTGACGCGGCAGGTATCCATGCAGATGGCGCCGCAAATCCGTTTATTGCAAAACAACGACAGTCTGCTGGTTGAGCGTATTCAATCCACGTTGTCCAACACCCTGCCTTTATGGAAGGGCCAAATGGTGCTCGCTTTGGGGTTAAGCAACAGCCAACAGGCCCTTAACGCCCAAACTGCCGTCGCAAACATGACAAACGAGCTGCTTTTGAAAAACGCCGAAATGCTAAAGATCGGCACGGTGGAAACGGCACGGGAGGCGGAACGCGGCGTGGTGGATATCTCCACATTAGCCAGCACAAACCGCTCCTTGATAGATACCATCAACGATGTGATCGGCATACAGGAAGAGGGGCGCAGGCAGCGTGTGCAGGCGGAGGAATCACTGGCAAGGCTGGAGAATGAGCTGAAGCAAAAGCTATTGGAAATACGGCGCTGATAAACGGCGCGATAAAACAGAAGGGGGATGCCGATGGCTATGAAACGATCTTTTTCCACCTTAATCGTGTGCCTGGTCAGCCTGATGCTGGTAGGGTTCGGCGTCCTGAGGGGAGCTTACCGGGGATGGCATCAGGAAGCCAACGCAATAGAAAAGTTGTTTTATCAGCAGAACGGGCTGAATGAAGCCATCTCGTACCGCGCGTATGACGCGGCAAATCTGGAAAAGGTGGCCCTGCGGTTCCTGGATGAAACGGATGCCGCCATAACAGAACTCGCGGATTGCCGCGCGGGCCTGTCCGATACGCAGTCACCCCTTCCCGACAGATACCGGTATAACGAGCGGTTAAGCACGGCGGCTCGGGCGGTGAAGGCCGCGTTGGAAAGAACGGAAGCATACAGGGCATCCGGACGCGACCGGGGGTATGTGGACAGCCTCATCGGCAATATGGAATATTACGCTTCATCCGGTGCGGCCAGGGCTTACAATGAAGCCGCGGGGGACTATAATAAACGCTTGCGAAACACCATAAGCGGCGTTACGGCAAGTAAGTTGTTTGTTTGCCGTGCGCAAATCTTTTCAAGTGAAGAATATGCGTACGATTCACCGCTTTGGGGCGCGGGCTCATTACCCTCCCTTCCCACGCGCAAGGCCGACACAAGAACCCTGTCCATGGGCGGTGTCATATCCGGTGATGCCGTCCGTTTCAGCCCGGCATCGTATGACGCCTTAAGCGAGATGAACCGGCTGCTTTCTCAAAAATCACCGTATCGTGTCATGGTTGCCGTGACGCGGTTTTTAGACGGTGAAGACGTGCGTGTATATGGAAACACGCTGTTTGAGGCGTGGGGGCTGGGGCCTCACGATATTCTGTTTGTGGCGGCTGTCGGAGAAAACGCCTTTTATACCGCGGTTGGAGGGGACCTTAGAGTGCGGTTCTCGGAGGAGTCCCGCGCTGAAATGCTGACGGATGAGTGGCGCGCCTTTTATGACGCCGCGGATTATGACGGGATGCTCGGGTGCTACGCGCGTGAGTTGGCCGGGCGGTTAACGATGGTCAGCGGCAGGAACATGGAGGACTGTCTTCCCCGAATGTATGTTATCAACGCGGCAGTGCCGCCCGTGCAGGTACCGGAGCCCGTAGAACCGGTAACACCGCCGCTTCCGACCGACCCGCCGGCGCCCGCGCGGGTACCTGTTGTTCCCGAACCGCTTAAATCCACACAGGACCTGCTAAAATACGCGGATCGAACATATGGCGTGAACTTCGGCAACCTGATGCTGCTGGTGTTGATTCTGTATCTGGTTTTTCGTTCCGCCACAAGACGCGGCGGAAGACGAAGGCATAAAAAAAGAGGCTGCGGCTGCTTCCCGTTCAGCCGCCTGCTCGGATAACCTGCCTCCCATGGTTAAGTTTATGATGAAGTTTATATACCTTCTAAATATAGTAGATATGCGCGGGATCGGAAGCGGCTCTATCGGCCAGCGCGGTGAGTGTTATCCGGCTTAAAACCGATCGGATTGCCTCGTCCGTTTCATTTAAAATGGCTTCACGGATAACGCGGTCTATGTGCGGCGCGGCATCCAGGTAACGCTCTTCCGAACCTTCAAACAAACTGCCCTCAACCGCCAGTAAGATGTCATAAGCGGTGGTACCGCCGGGGTTGCAGCTGAGATAGTATCCGCCCTGTGCCCCCTTTACGGATTTGACGAACCCGCCGCGTTTGAGCAAGGCGAATACCTGCTCCAGGTATATTTTAGATATACCCAGTTCGGAAGAAACACGCAGTACCGTCGTCGGTTCCGTGTCATGCATGTGACCGGTCATGTATATCATTGCCGCGACGGCATATCTTCCCTTGGCTGTCAGCCGCATCGCGCCCGCCTCCGCGTAACAGGATAATCCTATCGGATTATAGCGCATAAATGCGAAATTTGCCAAAACTGCTTTTTTAGCGTACGGATTGTTGTATGGGTTTGTCTCACGGTGCTTTTGTGATAAGATAGGCCATAAAGAAAGGCGGTAGATCATATGTTAAATCCCGTCATTCTGCGTATGGCGGCACGCAAGTCCTTAAAAGGGCACTGGCAAACGGCGTTGATTGCGGCCTTTACGGCCGGTATTTTTGTCACTTTGTTTCAAGTAGCCTTCACCCTTCGCCTCAATGAAGCGTTAAGCGGATTGTACGCGTTACTCAATGGCGACATGACGCTCGCGGAGTTTACAGCCAATTTAACAGCCATAAGCTGGACGATGCCCCTGATAGCCCTTATCCTGATGATCATTGCCTCGCCTTTCCTGCAGCTTGGAATGATTCGGTATTACTTGCTTCGGTTAAAAAACGCGCCCGCCTCGGCGTTTTCCGTCATATTCTCGGCCGCGCCTTTCTTTTTTAAGGCGCTGGGCCTGAACCTTTTTATTAACATGAAAATAGGCCTATGGGGGTTATTGGCGGCGGTGCCCGCCGTAGCGCTGACTTTTGCATTGCCCATGGACGCTTCGGCTGCCGTTTTCATACTGTATGTGCCGTCCGCGGTGTTGATGCTGGCGGCCTATTACCGTTACATCCTGGCGCCGTATGCGCTTGCGGAGGATACGGCAACCGGCATCCGGGCGGCCGTCCGCATGAGCAGTAAGAAAATGAAGGGTAATAAAAGGCAATGCCTTTTTATCCATATCGGCTTTGCGGGCTGGTATTTTTTGTTGGTTCTGCTTTCTTCTTTTTTGTCGGATATCATGGGGGCGGTCCTCTCCCTGGCCGTGATGCTTTTTGCGGAGTTGATGCTGTCCGTATACATCGGCTCGACATTTACCGCCTACTATTTGTATCGCTGTCACGAGGCTAAACCGGCGGAAAGTTCATAATTCATTCATGATGATGTCAAAAATTCGTATTATGATAAAGTAAATTGAAACGGGGAGGATGCATAAAATGACAATGAAGAAAAACGGAAAGTACCGGGTTTGCCTGATTGCGCTGATGGTGGCCTGCTTTATTCTGGGCGCGGCGGTAAGCCTGCCGTTCGGCGGCGCCGTCATGGCACAGGAAACGGCCGCCAAACAGGAAGTCATTATCACAAGCCCTTTCACGGACGCGGTGGAGCGGGTGCACGGCTCCGTCGTCGGTGTGAGCAACTACAGGCAGTATACGCCGTCTAACTTTGGGTCAAGGTATTACGGCGGCGGAAACCGTTCCGGCGAATCGCGGGAGGTCTTGGCGGCAACCGGTTCCGGAACGGTCATATCCGATATGGGGCATGTACTGACCAATTATCACGTCATACAGGACGCTTCCACGCTGAAGGTGACCGCCAACGACATGGAATACGACGCGCAGGTGGTAGCCTTCGACGAGGATGCGGATGTGGCGGTCCTCCTCGTGCCGCAGCTCGAGTTGACCCCGGTTAAGCTGGGCGACAGCGACGCGCTGAGAATCGGTGATTGGGCCATATGCATCGGCAATCCGTTAAGCGAGGAGTTTGTGGGAACCACCACCGTCGGCATCGTATCGGGCCTTAACCGCAGCATTTCAACCGGGAACTCAACGGATAGGTATGGCCGCAGAACCCGTGTGGTGAACTCAATGATTCAAGTGGATGCGTCCATTAACAGCGGTAATTCGGGCGGCGGCATGTTTAACGTTTTAGGCGAGTTGGTGGGTATCCCGACGATTAAGTATTCCTCTTCCGGGTTTTTCGGGCGGGCCAGTGTTGAAGGCATCGGCATGTGCATTCCCATCAACACCGCCAAGCCCTTAATTGAAAAGGCGCTGAACGAAGTTGCGACGCCTGCTGAGGAAGACGCGGCCAATGCCGCGGCGGATATTGCGGCGCCAACCCCGCGCATGGGGATTACCTATTTTGGCATCAGCGGCGAATCGTTTGATTATATCCTGCCTAACGGAGCGTATATTTCCGAGGTGGAACCGGGCACCCCCGCGGAAAAGGCCGGGTTGCTGCCGGGCGATATCATTGTGGAAGTGGACAGCCAAATCTTGGGGAATGTCTCTGAAGACCTCAAGGCTATTATCAGCGGAAAATCGGAAGGCGATACCGTCAAGCTGACGGTCTACCGCGCGGAAGGGCTTTACGAAGTCATGGAGCGTTATATCAATCGTGAGTCCGTAACATATAACGATTTACCCGCGGACGGCGATTACATCGACTTTGAGGTGGAACTGAAAATACTCGATGAAGTTGAAAAACAATAGCGCTGAACGCCTTGTGAAAAGAACCAAAAAAACGGAGAGCATGAGGCGCTCTCCGTTTTTTATAACGTGTTGATACCGCGTTTTATCGATAGCGGGGAAGCCAATCTCCGTGCGCCTCAATCAAATCATCGCACATCGCGACGATATCGTCGATGGACAGCTCCGCGGAGGTGTGCGGGTCCATCAGGGCCGCTTGATACACGGCGTCTTTCTTCAGTGTCCGCGCCGCCTCGAATGTAAGCAGATGCACGTTCACATTGGTGCGGTTCAGCGCCGCGCATTGCTCCGGAAGCCTTCCGGCATAACAGGGCGTGACACCGCTCTTATCCGCAACGCACATCAGTTCTACCACGCACTCGGCGGGCAAGTTGGGAATGAGGTTGTTATTTAAAACATTGCCGCCAAAGATATAAGGTTGGTTGGTTTCCATGGCTTCCATGATATAGGAGGCGTATTCATGCGAACGGGTATGCGTCAACAGCGGATTGCGCGTCAGCTCATGGCTGCGCTCCTTCCATTGGCTTATTTGGTGAACACAGCGGCGCGGGTACTCATCCAGTGGGATATTAAACGCGTCGATGAGTTCCGGATAACGGCTCTTGATGAAATACGGCACATATTCGGCGCTATGCTCACTGGATTCGGTGACATAATAACCAAACCGCTTCATGATTTCAAAACGGACCATGTCATCATGTTTATCTGTTTTTGCCAAGGCGCGCCGTTTGATTTCCGGATATAAATCCTTCCCGTCGCGGCTGACCTCCAAGAGCCATGCCTGATGATTGATACCGGCCACCTTCCATTGCACCCTTTCGTCATACGGCATATCCAGTTTTTCCAGCAGAATGGGGGCGCATACCTGCACACTGTGGCACAATCCGACGGATTTGATGGTTGTCATGCGCAGCAAAGCGGCTGCCAGGATGGGTACGGGGTTGGTGTAGTTTAAAAACCACGCGTCGGGGCATACCGCTTCCATGTCCCGCGCGAAATCCAGCATGACGGGAATGGTGCGCAGCGCCCGGAAGATGCCGCCGATACCAAGCGTATCGCCGATGGTTTGCCGCAAGCCGTACTTCTTGGGCACCTCAAAATCCGTGACGGTACAAGGCTCGTACAGCCCCACCTGTATGGCGTTCACCACATAGTTCGCGCCGCGCAGCGCGTCCCGGCGGTTTTCAACGCCCAAATACGCTTCTATATGGGCTTTTCCGCCGTTATTGGCATTAATGGCCTTTAGCATGGCCTCCGATTCGGCCAGCCGTGTCCCGTCAATATCGTACAGGGCGATAACACTATCCTCCAACGCGGGTGTGAGTATGCTGTCTCCCAGTACATTTTTAGCGAACACGCTGGAACCGGCGCCCATGAAAGTGATCTTTGGCATGCGTATCCCTCCGATTCATTTTTTTCTATTATACACGATTTAACGATAAGAACCTATAATTTTTTCGCGTGATGCGTTACAATACAATCACAATGCGCGGCATGACGCGCTCATGGGAGGTCAGGCATGAAAATTTTATGGGAAATGGGTAAATCTGCCGCGAAATACCGGCTTTTCTATGTTATCTCCATTCTTTCAACGTTTGCGATAACGGCCGTCAACCTGACCACCCCCAAAATACTGTCCGCGATGACCGCCATCGTGCAAAACGGCATCACCCGGGAAGGGCTTCATGAAATTGGCGGCTTTACAATAACGCTGACCATCCTTTTTCTGTTACGGGTAGGCTTTCGCTTCATGAGCAGTTATTTCAGCCATACCGCGGCGTGGCGTCTGGTTGAAGACCTGCGGGTTCGTGTATACGACAAGGTGCAAAGCCTGTCCATGAGTTATTTCCATGACATGCAAACGGGCGATTTAATGAGCCGCGTCATGAATGACACCGCTCATTTTGAACAGCTCTACGCGCATATCATACCCGATTTAATCACCAATCTCCTCACCTTCGCGGGGGTGCTGGTCATGCTGCTGACTATTAACGCGCGGTTAGCCTTGTTTACCTGCCTGCCGATCCCCTTCGTGTTTGTCGGCGGCTTAATCTTTTCTAAAAAAATAAGGCCGGCCTTTCAAAAAACCCAAAAAACGGTGGCGGAAGTGAACGCAAAGCTTCAAGATAATTTTTCAGGCATCCACGAAATACAGGCTTTTAACCAGGAAGAAAAAGAAACGAAAATCATGAACGGCATGCTGTCCGTTTTTACTAAAACCATGCTGCGGGCGCTCAAGATGAGCGCGGTCTTCCATCCCACCATTGAATTTTTATCCTCGGCGGGTTTTATCATTTTGGTTGGCTTCGGCGGCATATTGGCTTTTCAAGGCACATTAGATACTTCCGAAATCGTGGCGTTTTTATTATATATATCCATGTTCTACGGCCCCGTAACCGCTTTGGCGCAAATGCTTGAGCAAGTTCAGCAGGCTTTTGCCGGCGCGGAACGCGTGGCACAGGTACTGGAGGAAGAAAGGCAGATAAAGGACGCGCCGGGCGCGGCGGATCTGCGTGATGTGAAGGGCGCCATTGAGTTTGACCATGTTAGTTTTCATTACCAAGACAATGTACCCGTGCTGACAGACGTAAGCGTTTTGTGCGAACCGGGTCAAATGGTAGCGCTTGTCGGGCCTACGGGCGTGGGGAAAACCACTTTTTCTCAGTTGATACCGCGCTTCTACGATCCCATCGCCGGAACCATACGCATCGATGGACAGGATATCCGTCAGGTAACGGTCGCCTCACTGCGGCGATGCATCGCGCCCGTCCTCCAAGATACATTCCTGTTCAACGGAACCATCGCGGAAAACATCGCCTACTCGCTGCCCGGCGCGGACAGACAGGCCATTCAACAAGCCGCCGAGGCGGCCTTCATCCATCAAGAAATCATGGCGATGCCGCAGGGATATGATACGCGTATCGGTGAACGCGGCGTGAAGCTGTCGGGTGGCCAAAAACAACGCATCGCCATCGCCCGGGCAAGGCTTAGAAACGCGCCGATAATCATTTTGGATGAGGCGACCGCGTCCGTCGATACGGGTACGGAAAAAGAAATACAAAAGGCCATTAAGGAACTGGCAAAGACAAGAACCGTGGTCGCCATCGCGCACAGACTGTCTACCATCCGCAGCGCGGATATCATTCTGGTCATTGACGGCGGCGCGATAGCGGAAAGAGGCACGCATGCCCGGCTGATGGCACAGGGCGGCATTTACAAAAAACTATACGATATGCAGGCGCGTTCCGAAGGAAAAACAGACGGATAAGCGGGTTGCGCCGTTCGGGCTAATTCTTCAATTGATCGGGATTCAAGCATAGCAGGTCTGCGGTGGTAAACAGGCCGTCTTTGCGGACAAGTTCTTCGTCAAAGTACATTTCGCCGCCGCCGTAGGCGGGTGTTTGAATGCATACAAGGTCCCAATGCAGCGCGGACTTATTACCGTTGGGGCATTCATCGTAACAGTTGCCGGGGGTAAAATGAAAGGAGCCGGCAATCTTTTCATCAAACAGCGTATCCTTCATCGGCTCTGTGATGTACGGATTAACGCCGATAGCAAACTCCCCGATGTAGCGCGCGCCCTCGTCAATATCTAAAATGGCGTTGAGGCGTTTAGCGTCCGCGCAATCGGCGCTGATTATTTTACCGTTTGAAAAAGTAAAGGCAACACGCTCATAAACCCTCCCGTCATGCAGGCTCGGGGTGTTATAGGTCAGTTTGCCTTCCACGGAGTCGCGGATAGGCGCGGTAAAAATTTCCCCGTCCGGTATATTCACCTTTCCGTCGCATTTGATGGCGGGTTGGTTTTTAATGGAAAAAGAAAGGTCCGTCCCGTCGCCCGTAATCCGTACGCGGTCTGTCTTTTCCATACGCGCAACCAAAGCGTCCATCGCGCGGCTCATTTTATTATAGTCCAAACAGCATACATCGAAGTAAAAATCCTCGAAAGCGGGGGTGGATAGGCCGGCCTGCTGTGCCATTGCCTCATTGGGATACCGGAGTACCACCCATTTGGTGTTCGGTACGCGTATTTTGGAATGAACGGCATTCCCATACAGCCGCGTGTATAACGCCAGCTTGTTATCAGGCACATCGGACATCTCAAAGCTGTTATCCGGACAGCGTATACCAATATATGCCCGGCAGTCATTCATGCGTAAGCTGTCGTATTTAGCCATCAGCTCCAGCTGTATTTCGTTACAGCCCATCATGAGGGAGCGGTTAACCAGGGGGTTCACGATATGAACGAGCGGAATGCCGCCCGCCGCGTAAACCTCCTCCACCAGCAGCGCGGCTAATGGATACTGTGTGCCGGTCATCTCAATGAGCGTCGTTTCGCCGGGTTGTACATTGCAGGAATACCGCACCAGGTTTTTAGCCAGAGTCTTCAATCTCGGATCTGTCATGCAGGGGACCTCCTTTTTAGTATGGATAATTTGGTGAGCGCTTGAGCGCAAGGTTTCTCTACCGCGTAGGTTAATAAAACGGAGAGGGATACCGATAAAAGAAAACAAAGATAGGAATAACGCGTCTGCCATAAAAACTCGTATGCTTGATTTGGCAGCGGGTTTGTATAAGGAGGGAAACGCCACCTTTTTAGCAGAAGCGCCACGGCGTTATGCCATAGATAATAGTTTAAGGTGACACCGGCCAGAAAGGCCATGCCACCGTTGTTTAGCATGGCCCGTGACGGGCGAAGGCCCAGCGCGCTTGATAAAAACAGGCAGCCTAATAATAACGCCAAAGGGAAGCGGCGCGTCATTTGCCCGATATGCATGGCCGCTTGACCACTCTCCCGCGCCTGATGTTGAAGCAGTATGGCAATGAGTACCACAGCGCACACCGACAGAAGGGTGAACAGAACGCGCAGCAAGCGTTTCTTCTTTGCCGTTTCCGCAATGAGTGTATATAAATAAGCGCACAGCATACCCAGCGCGTATACGTCCAAGAAGGATGGGAGTTGGTTAACCACCATCGCGAAGTCTTGCAGGTTTCGCATCACCAATGCTCGGTATAAAAAAGCCGCGCCCGTCATGAGCGGCCATGTGACAGCGGGCTTTTTGGTTGCGGCTGCCGCCAGGAAAGGGAAAAACAGATAAGCCTGTACCTCGATGCCAATTGTCCACACAAGCATACCCAAGGGGGAGTGGAGATAGGATGCGGTAAAAAAGGTATGGGTGAATGTCACGTGGCGTAACAGGTCCGTCCACATATCTCCCCGCGTCGCGTAGCGGCCGAAGGGGGTCAGCATCGCCATCGCCGTTAAGTATACGTAATAGGAAGGCAATACGCGGCATGCCCGCCGTGCGTAGAAGGGAACCGCGCGCGGAAGGGGCGCAGCATAAACCATATGCCTAGCATAAGGCAAAAAAAGCACGAATGAGGAGAGTAAAATCATACCGTCTACCATCATATAGCCTACGCGCACATAGGGTGTCAGCGATACCGTCATGCGTCCTAAATGGATATCCGGGCTTAGCCAGCTCTGCTGCCAAAAATGATACCAGCTGATAAGCAGCAGCATGAGTACGCGCCAACCATCCAACTCGGGAATGCGTTTAGCGGCCGGCTGTCTCGTCATTTAGCGCCTCCGCCCGCCGCATCCGGTATGTTACGTCGTTCCCGTTGAATTGTCCGCTTAAGACCAGTTCGTCGGATGTGAGTATACGGATGGTATACATGCTGTCTAAGTTATCCGCTTCGGCGCCCATGGACAAGCTGAAGTTAATGATGTTAAAAAAGAATGTCTCGTCACCGATGATGCATGTACCGTCGCCGTAAAACACCATATTCGGCGCGTCCCCGCCCTGCCAATAGCCGATAATTCTGTAGGCGTTGCGTGTCATAACGCGCTCTTGAACATCCTTGTAATGCGGGATATGGGTGTAATAGGGCAGCGCCAGATAGGGGAATCCACGGTTGTAATAGTCATCGGCCAGGATATAACTGGCCTCATAAAAACAATCAAGCATCGTTTGATAGGCATCCGGTACGCTGTCAAGGTTCACGGAGAGCGCCAATGAGATAACCAAATCGTACTCGCCCGCGTCAAACGCCTCCCGTATTTGAAGGGAAACAGCGTCATAATAAGCCGTATAAAGGTCTTCCGCTTTTAGGGCGGCGTCTGCGTAATCGCCGCATAACTCATAGATAGCCGCGGCGGCGAGCGGTTCGCCTGCCTGCATCAGCGCTTCAGCCATGTGATAGCGGCATTCCGCCAGCAGTGCCTGCGCGTCTTGATAATCTCCCAATGCCGACAGCCGTTCTTCGGCTAAAGCGTAATCAGCCGCGTCGAAGGTCTGTACGGCGATAGCGTATCGGCATTCCAGCCGCATGTGAGCTGCGTCTTGGCTGGCTGTCAATCTTTCCAGCGCCGTTAAAGCGCCCTCAAAATCACCTTCATCAAAGTAAATCCGCGCATGTGTCAGTATGGTCTGCTCCGCGCGCGCCCGGGCATCACGGTAAGCGCCCAGTTCAAGGAAGAGTGTTGCGCTCTCGTCATACGCGGTTGCTTCAAGTTTACTCTCCGCCTTTCGGTATATGGCTTCCAACGCCATTTGGGCGCTGTCAGCATAACCTTCAAGCGCTTCGAAGGCGGCGCGCGCTTCGTCCGGCTGTCCGCTTTCAAGCAGTATCAGCGCTCTGGCGTAAGCGATACCAGCCAGTCGGTCGCTCGTATCCATATAACCTATGGTCAGCGCGAAATAGCGTTCCGCTTCATCGTACTGCGCCGTCTGCATCAGCGTCACGCCCGCCCAATACGCGCATTCACGCGCCTTCTCTTGCGCGCGTATGTCATTGTCTATTTGTGAAAACAGCGTATGGGCTTGCTCATAATCCCGTTTGGCCATCAAGGTTTCCGCGTAATCAAAAAGGCCCTTAGCCGCCTTAGCGGCCGCGTCCTCGTAATCACCCGCCAAAAGGTATGTCTCGGCCGCTTTAAGGTTTTCACCCATCCGCCCAAACGATTCCGCCATATGGTAATAGGTTTCCTTCAACAGTTCCTCAGCGTCTGAATAATCACCCAAGGCGGTTAACAGGGGAATGGCCGTGTCGTAATTCTTTTGGGACAAGGCGGCTTTAGCGGGCAGATAATCACATTCACACAAAAGCAAATCGACTTCCTCGTCCCCGTCCATTTCCGTCAGGATACGCTTTGCTTCTTCAAAGGCGCTTTGCGTCATGAGCGCTTTTACGGAAAAAAGCCGCGCGCTGCGTGCGAGATCCGCCGCGTCACCATACTCTCCCAAAAGGTCGTAAAGGGCCGCTGCATCCGGGTAGTCCTCCGCTTGCATGCGTATCCCGGCTCGTTTATAAACGGCGTCACGGGCAAGGCTGCGCGCGTCTTTATAGTCACCCAGCGCGGTCAATAACGCCTCAGCCGCCTTATATGTATCTTCCGTGTTTTGTTCCATGAGGGCAAGCGCCGCGGCATAGTCGCACGCGAGAACCCGCTCTGCCGTATCTCGGTAGGGGAGCAGCCGGGTAAATGCCTGCTTGGCCTCTTCGTACGCGCAGGACGCGTATAATTGGTCGGCATCACGGTAATCAAGAAAGGGTAACAGATGCCAAAAAACCCCGTATGCGCTTCCCGCCAAGAAAACGAGAACCGCAAAGAGTATCATTACCGCGCGGACACGCTTTCTTTTTTTTCGGCGATTCGCTTCCAACTCCGCTTGCCTTATTTCCGCCAGCCTGCGTTCTTTGCGTGCCAAGTCCTCCGCTTCCAATGCGTGCTGCCGTACGATGGCCTTGATAATTTCTTCCGTGTAGCTGCCAAACACAATAGCCTGTGTCCGCTCGCAGCGCGGGCAAACCGGCTCGCCGCCCGCGTTAGCCCTTCCGCAAACGCATATCCATGCGTTGCCCTCTATCCGCGGATAGCAAAAAGCGTCGTTACCCGCCAGAAACGCAAGCGTTTCACGTTCCGTGTCATCGGGTACCGGTATCGGGTCATATAAAAACGGAGGCTCGCTTCCGCGCCTCCATATCACATTATCGTCAAACCATACTTTTTCTACAACCACTTCCGCTGAAGCCGGCACGGCGGATGCGCTTAAATCGATAACCACCTTGAACTCTGATTTCGCGCCGCCATCTTTAACGATGACGCGTTCAATCACACTGCCGGCGGGCTCATCCTGTTCGTCCCACAACACAAGCTTTGCCTGCACGCTGGTGACCCTTTTCTCCGTTAAGTTAAAAAAAACGAGAAGGGCGTCCGTACCGTCCGGCTCGGGAAGCTCAACGGATACCGGCTCAATGGGGCAGTTTAAATCGACTTTCAACATAATGCCGCCTCCTTACAGACGGGATGGTCTACCAACAGTAGATCATGATGCTCATCAGCTTATTCCATTCGAAACGCATTTGCAGCGTAACGGGCTCGGAAAGCCCCGTATCCAGTACATAGCGAAGCGTTGTAACGCCGTCATCCTCATACTCTGCCACACCGTAATCTAAAGCACCCGTCTCCCCGTATAGCCGCTCGGTTGCCGTACCGTCGTAAGGTATACGGCTATGAGCGAAGCGCCGATACACATCTATGTAAGGCTCACCAATGGCCGCGCCGCGCGGGCCATCGATTCCCGGGCCGATAATCTCGGCGCATAACAATCGTCCCTCATGCCTCCGGTTGTCGAAACTGAATATGAAAGAAACGTCTTTATAATCCAGTATACGAAGAAAACCATCCCCATCATCCATCCACACGTCCTCATCGGGTATCCCGAAGAAAAACGTACAGTCTTCCGGTGATGCGGTCAGAAAATCGAAGCCCGACATAACCAGGTCTTCACGGTCAAACGGATCAACGCCGGTGCCGTCCGCGCTGCGGGGATACATAAAATAGCTCCGCTCATGCGCCAGTCTGTCTATTATCGCAATTTGATTAAGCACATCCAACTCTGATAAGGTATTATTCAAACCATATGCGCTCATGATGACAACCGTATTTTGTTCCAATGTGAATATTAAACCGCAGTCCGAATAACCGTCCGCGGAACTGGAAAGCTGTTCGTGAACAGCAAACTGCACTGTTTGCACTTGCTGGCCGTTCCGCTCCGCGCACCCCCACATCGCGCCCATGGGCATGGTGTTGGAAAGATACAGGTAAGCTGAATCACGTGTGCCGTTCAACGCTTCGTTTTCGTGATAGAAAGTGTTCAGCAACGTATCGAGGCTTGTTTCGGTGTGCAACCCGCGAGGCAGTTCCTCGTTTTCAGAAAAAACGGTTATGGCGCGTAAAGCCTTAAAATCTTCAAGCGAGGAGCCGTCCGTATAGAGCGTGGCGAAGGGGTAGATATGCATATAACCGTCTTCCGTCAGTGATTCCTCGCCAACCGGCGCGTTAACGGGCGCTATGCTTTTGAAGCGTTCCCAATACGGCTGAGCCCATTCCATTAACTCATTATAGGATAACGCACCCTGATCGCCATCCTGCGCGCGGGCGGGATGGAGAGGGGTACCCATCAAAAAGCAGCACGCGCAGCATAGGATAAGGAAGGCTTTTTTCATTGTTTTTCTCCTTGGCCGGCGGCTGTAAACGCCTCCGGCTGCGAGCCCATTCTACCTTATTACCGCATTTTTGTATAGTGCGTTTCTTGCGCCTTGGCGGACGTGCATGTATAATGCGGGGACGGGAAACGGAGGAGATATCTTGTACTTTCAATCCGATTACATCCTGCGCATGATACAAATGATGGGTGATTTTTTCAGGCGTCTTTTGGAAACGGTAAGCGAAACGGAAAAAGCGGACGAGTATGACAGGCTGATGCGTCGGCAATGCGGGCTGGATGCGAACACCGCGGCGTCATTGACCGCCGAATCCTTGATAGAGCTTTTGCCGGACACACCCAGATTCGTTCTCTCCGAGATGCTCTATGTACGCGCGTATGCCTTTCCCCTGCACGATGAAGAGGCGGAGGCCTGTTTGTATAAGGCGTATAAGCTGCTGTTGTCTGTCGGCAATGAAAACTTAATCTGTGAGCTTCGTAAAGATCGGCTGTTAGAACTCTTTAATCGTGCGTACGGCCTGTTAACACCGCAAGACATGGTGGAAGCCGTTCGCTTTTTACTGCTGGCGGATGATTTTGCCAAGGCGGAAGATATCTTGTTTGACGCGATTGAGACCTCTGTCGATTCGGTGCGCGGCGATGTCATAGCATCCGGCAAGAAGCTGTTTGAGCCGCTTTTATCCCGTTCGGATAAAGAACTGAAGGCGGGCGGGCTTTCTTTGACGGAAGCACGCGAAATAGTTACGGAATTGTCCGCCATGCTCTGTCAGGCAAAATGATTGTTCTGTCCGTTAGAGAAATACATAAGTCGTTTGGCGAAAAAAGCGTATTGACCGGCGCGAACCTCACCGTTCAAGAGGGGAATCGTATCGGTTTAGTGGGCGTGAACGGCTCCGGAAAAACGACGCTGCTCAAATTAATTTGCGGGGAGTCCAACGCGGACAAAGGAACTGTCAGCGTAAAAAAAGACATGCGGGTGGGCTGGCTGGAGCAGCGCGGCAGTTTTTCCCCGGGGTATACGGTGCGGCAGGAACTTGAAAAAGTGTTTGAACCCGTGCGCGCCATGGAAGCGCGCCTGCGGCAATTGGAGGGTGAAATGGCGGCCGCGGCGGGAGATGCCGCGGCTTTGGCCCGTTTGGGCGGGGCCTATCAAAGCCTGACAGATGATTTTGAGCGGGAGAACGGATATGGATGGCAATCGGCTGTCTCGGGCGTTCTGGCAGGGTTGGGCTTTACGCGTGAACAACAGGGGCAGATAGCGGACAATCTGTCCGGCGGCGAGCGGACGCGGCTGAATCTATGCAAGCTGCTGTTAAAGAAACCGGAACTGCTGTTGCTGGACGAGCCTACCAATCACCTGGATTTGGCGTCCGTCGACTGGCTCGAGCGTTTTTTATTGGCATATACCGGTACGGTTGTTCTCGTTAGCCATGACCGCTATTTTTTAGACAGGGTTTGTTCGCATATCGCGGAGTTATCACATGGCATTATTGAACAATACAACGGCAACTACAGCGAGTACGCGCTCAAACGGGACAGGCTTTTTGAAAGCCGCCTAAAAGCCTATGATTTACAACGAAAGGAAATCGCCAGGCAGGAGGCGATCATCGCGCGGTATCGCATGTACAACCGCGAAAAGTCCATCCGCGCCGCGGAAAGCCGGGAAAAGCGTCTGGAAAAAATGGAACGAGTTGAAAAACCCGGGGAGGAGTCCGCTATCCGTTTCAGTTTTAAAACCGCGCGGCGTTCCGGTGAGGATGTACTCATGGTAAAGGGCCTTACGAAAAGGTTCACGGATAAACCATTGTTTGAAGGGGTGGGTTTTCACCTGCGAGCCGGGGAGCGTGTGGCGCTCATCGGGGCCAATGGTACGGGAAAGACGACGCTTATGAAATGCCTGACGGGGGAAATGCGCCCCGACGCCGGTACCGTGCGTTACGGCGTCAATGTGGACAGAGGCTATTATGATCAGCATCAGGCGAACTTAAACGATAACAACACAGTGCTGGATGAGGTTTGGAATGCCTTCCCGCGTCTGAATCAAAGCCAGGTACGCGGCGCTTTGGGTTTGTTTCTTTTTTCGGGTGACGATGTGTTCAAGACCGTTCGCTCTTTATCGGGCGGTGAAAAAGGCCGCGTGGCGCTGGTGAAGCTTATGCTGCGGCAAGATAATCTGCTGTTACTGGACGAGCCGACAAACCATTTGGATATGGATAGCTGCGAGGTATTGGAAGAAGCGCTGGCAGGTTATTCCGGCGCGATACTGGCCATCAGCCATGATCGTTATTTTATCAACCGCTTTGCTGATAAGGTTTGTGTGCTGCAAGATGGCGGCTTGGCGGAGTATCCGGGTAATTACGATAATTACCTTGAAAAAACCACCCGCGAATACCCTCCCGACGATTCAGCTCCCGGCAGGACAAAAACCGAAGCGGATAAAGAAAAACGCCGAATGCGTCAAAGAATGGAATACGACAAGGAACAGCGGCAAAAAACGGAAGCGTTGGAACAAAACATCGCCGCCTTGGAATCGGAGATACATGGTTACGAAAACGCCCTGGCCAACCCCGCCACTTATACGGACACGGCATCTGCCGTGGCAATAGGCCGTGCCCTGCGCGCGGCGCGGGAACGGCTTGAGGCGATGTATGATGAATGGATGGCGTACTCGTGAAATAAGCTAACCAAGGCAGCAAAGGGGCTGCCGCATGACGCGGCAGCCCCTTTTAACAGAAACACGTTGAATTATTTGCCCAGATAAGCGTCCAGCTGGCTCTGGCACTCGGCGATGACTTCACGCATGCCTACCGCTTCCATCTCGGCGATGATCTTCGGCAGCATTTCGTCCGGATCGGAAGTGCCGGTCTGCAGCTCGTATACGTAATCACGCCATACGGCAGCCATGGCCAAGCACTGCGACTCTACGGGCATAATGTCAAAAGTGAAGCCCAACGCGGCAGAGGTGAGCGCGTCCTTGTATCCTGCCCATACCTTCGCCCACATACCGGGATCCGCCGGTACCGAATCAAAGGGTGACGCCTCAATGGGGCCTACCACGTAGGAGCCCTGGGTGTACGCGGCTAATGACATATTCGTATTGCCCAAATCGGTCCTGCGGACGATACCCGGCTCCACCACCGTATAGTGCTTATCCTCAATACCATA
>Ga0123354_10001908_pt1 | contig 26524 bp, 19 predicted proteins | sample TergutLab28metaG_2_FD_97872 | JGI IMG/M metagenome (GOLD analysis project Ga0123354, IMG submission 97872) | Labiotermes labralis P4 segment gut microbial communities from Petit-Saut dam, French Guiana - Lab288 P4 | ecosystem: Host-associated > Arthropoda: Insects > Digestive system > Gut ...
CCTCTGCTACAGCCGGTACAACAGGCTGCAGTACCAAAGGACTCAGCCTCACCTCTGCTACAGCCGGTACAACAGGCTGCAGTACCAAAGGACTCAGCCTCACCTCTGCTACAGCCGGTACAATAGGCTGCAGTACCAAAGGACTCAGCCTCACCTCTGCTACAACCGGTACAATAGGCTGCAGTACCAAAGGACTCAGCCTCACCTCTGCTACAGCCGGTACAATAGGCTGCAGTACCAAGTAACTCAGCCTCATCTGCTACAACTAGTTCTTCCAGATAATGACCACATTAGAATACCAGTGTGAATGTGACCTCCGGTTGGCAATTTGTTCATTAACTACACAGTTCAAAAGCTCTACACAATTGTGCCCTCTAGCGCCACGTGATAATGTCGAAGGCTCATTTCAATTCTAAAATGACCTTCCTTGGCCTTATTAGAGAGGCGCAGTCCTTACGACCTTAGAAGACTGTAAAATGGTCATAAAGTGCATCCGATCGATGGAGGGGAGAGCCAATAAACATACAACTACTAGCTATTCTTCCCACCATAAAACTACGTACGTCATTACACAAGTGTTCCGTCCCCTCAGAAAGAATTATGCCACAAAAGTCAGCCTCTTTTCTAGGCGGTAATTCCATTAACACAAAAGAAAGGACCGGCGCTCTGTCCGCTCTCTCAACCCATCTGTTTCTTGTTTTAAATTCACTGTTCGTCTGCATATCTGGCAATTCAACTGCAATTACAGCAGTGGGGTTGGTGGTTAGCACTCCAACTTCGAATTTTGGAGTACCCGGCTTCACTTCGCGGTCGCGATACCGCCTATCGTAACGTCTTTCCTGGCTTTACTCAGATCCTCCAGACAAATTTTACTATAGTCCTGCCATCATACTGAATTAAAATCCATTTTAATATCCTTGCATTTATTCCTAAGTCTTCGAGTTGTCTATTTCCTTTCGGTTTTCCCTCCGAAATTGCGTACGCACTTTCCTCCTCACGCATGCGTGCCACATGCCCCGCCTATTTCATTCTCCTTGATTTGGTCATCCCAATAACATATAGTACATAGTAAAAATTATAAAACTCCTAATTATGTAATTTTTCACCCCATTTCTTCCTGTTTCCTAAGCCAAAATATTTTCCTGAGCACCCTGTCCTCGAAGAATCCCATTCTGTTCTTCTCCTAGTATGAGAGACTAAGTTACACACCCATACAGAATAACAGAAAAAAAATGCGATTTTGCAAGTTTAAATCTTTGTTTATTTCTAGACAGATGGGAGGTAAAAGGAAGACTTCGATCCGAATGGCAGCAAGCATTCGTTTAATTTGATCTTCTTCTACCCTTGGACCTTTGGGCCATGGCCTACCCAATGCCGGGTTTCGAGACAACTGGATTTTTACGAGGTGGAGATGTCAGCCGCACGTCCAACCGCCAGCCAGTATAGCCAGAATACCACTCTTTGCCCGGCACCTCTCGCTGTCCAGCATCTCGCTCGAATTTAATCTGCTCTTATTTAACGATAAGCAGCAACGACAGGGCGGTTGGTGTCCCTAAGGAGAGCAACACTTACGCAAGCAGTCAGAAGTTTCGAAAGTTTAACAACAGAGGCGACAGATACCCCCCGCCCGTGGTCCATATCTCCAGCTAGATCAAACCAGTGCGAAGCGCCACAGTCCGCTTCCTTACCGGCCAGCTCACTATTTCTACATGATTAGCAGGTCTGGAATAACTTGCGACTCCCACTTAGCTTCGTTTGATTCAATCTACAGGGTGCCAAAAAAAAGCAAAACTATAGCCTTGTTTACATTTACTGCACTTGTTATTTTTGTTTTATGTTGTTTTTTCAGTTCAATGTTCTGGAACAGGAGTATCAAACAAGCGGGGCGCGAGCCGCATGAGGCCCATCAGTTCACTTTAACAATTTTACTATAATACAGAATGTGACCTGGCACCGTGCCCAAGATTTTATTGAATTTGATGAACTACAATTATCTGTCATGGACCAAAAAAAAACCACAAAGAGGTTTGCTATCCATCATCGACGGAACGGTATAACTCAGGTCATCAGAGAGACTTAAATAAGGTTTAAAGTTGGCTAATTATTATATGTTCGTTCCGTTATTAATATTATCGATTACCGCAATGGTATGCTTAATTTTAAACAAAACACTTAACATATATACTGCTTAAAATTATGTGCGGCCCGACTTAGTCGTCCAAATTATTTGTCAGGCGCGAGTGCGAATTGAGTTTTATAACCCTATTCTAGAAGTTATTACAAACAAACAAATTCAACACAAACAAACAAGAACACGGAAAGTTACAGTGCAAATAAAATAACTGTATTGCTTGTGGATATACCTGCGTATGCGTGCCTTCTATAATTAGACGTTTATCATTAGGCAATTTAATGACGAATTCCTTAACACGATTTCAACTCTCATTGCTTCATACTACATCAAATTTTCAGCGTTATGAGCAGCTGTATCTGCAGTGAACCGTGAAACATAAGAACGTTCCGGAAAACTGCTTCACAGAATAAGTACAGCACAAATAATAACCTCAATTCTCCGGTAAACCTAATGTTTGCAGGACGGCAGCTACAGTGACCGCTTATAGTGTGACGAGTGGCCCCAGCTGAACGTTGAACCTGGCACAGGTTAATCTCTTTTACAAAAACATCGATACTCCCAACAAAACGCTGATGTCATCTGCTTCTACAACAATAGAGTGTATTTTATTGCCAAGGAAATTGCTTAAGGAGAAACCGGCAACCATTAAGACAAACACTGCCCTCCGTACGGTAATTGTAATGCGTGTAGACGGCGATGCAGGATAAAGGACCTTACTCACTCCATGGAGCAGAGTCCTTTTAGAGAAGCTAACCGGTTGTCAGTTAGTCAAGAAATTCCTCCAGTTTTATGGAACCCGAAGGTACATTACCGCATTCACAAGCGCCCGCCATCTATCCCTATCCTGAGCCAGATCAATCCACTCCATGTCCCCACATCCCACTTCCTGAAGATACATTTTATATTATCCTCCCATCTACGCCTAGGTCTTCCAAATAGTCTCTTTCCCTCAGGTTTCCCCGCCAAAATCCCGTATACACCTCTCCTCTCCCCATACGTGCTAAATGCTCGCCGATCTCGTTCTTCTCGATTTGATAGGATAAAGGAACTTACTGCAGTAAAGTAACCGGTGAGGGCGCCCACTTACGTATTATTTATGGTCTGCCTAATCAATCCGGCAGTAGCTTATAATACAGCGCAGACAGGTGGCCGATTCTTGTGGAATGGAGCGACTGAAGTCGAATCTGGTGTATTGTAAAGCACTTACAAAACTTCTGGTACATATTCAAAAGCACAGAGTTTCCCAGTGCTGTACATATGACACCAACATCAAACTTAGCAGATTTCAAAAAAAAGTGTGGAACCATCCCAACGTCACTTAAATCCGAAGCACTAAGAACACCATAACTGAGATTCCAAAGAATTATGGCCGTTCCGACTTTAATGTATAACAGTGCAAAGTGGGCTTTATATAGAATAGACAGACGTAAAATATAAAATGCACAGATTAAATTCCTGAGAAGCTTCGCCGGCTAAAAATTAACAGACGATAATTTTAATTCTAAAATCAGGACAGAATTAAACTATCTCAACAGGAAATTAAACGCGACTGGTATGAAAAGACTGAACGGATGAAAGACAGTCAATTTCCATATATATTGCTATACTGTCCTTACTTTATCTGACAACTATCGATCGCCACTTCCTGTTGGATCTTTATCGTAGTTACGTTGTCCAGTCAGCTGGCCACTCCCTCTCTTTCCCACGTGGCAATTGCCAAATAAAATGCGGATCCTGTATAATATAAACTGCAGGTAATATTAATGCAGGTCGTCGTTAATCATTACTCACGAAGGGTGAATGCTTTGTCCTCAGGACGGAACATCCCACAGTCCTAGTCCTTCAAACTCTTGATGATGATGATGATGATTACAATCCCGAAATTTTCCTAACTATAAAAATAATCTCAAGTCACAAGGTTCAGACATGAACCTCGGGCCGTCCGGCTTAAAAAGCCGATGTGTTGCCAACTCTACCGCGATGCTCGGTGAACTTAATACACGATACTGTGACTTGTGTTCGACGGTATCAAATATTTAATGTTTCTTTTTGCGCTACGAAGCGAAAAGGAATGAAGTACATGGCTAAAGCTTGGTCCTGGTGTGGGTTTTAAAGCCGGTCGGGAGGCTGGGCATACTGTAACTTTCTATATACTCGCGGAGATTAAACAGAAGGAGAGAGACTAAGTAATCAATAACACATAGGTTCAGCAGACTGCTACCTGTTTCTAGCCAGGTGAGTTGCGCGCCCCTGTATAGCACGGCGCTCAGCATTACAGAAATGACACGGGGTCAACAGTCATTTCAATGCACATTACAGCTCTCATTGTGGCCCGACACAGGACTTACAGAAATATCTACTGGCCTAGTAAAGACTAAACGTAACCTAAACTACGATTAAACATTCAGTTCGTACCGCGCAGTAAATAAACTCCGTCTCAGTTATAAAAATCAGTCAATTAATGATGTATATGGGGAATAATCGCTGTTTGTTTTGAGATACACACAAAATACATAAATATACTATGTGGACAGAACGTAGAATTGTTGAATGTTAAACTGGTGGTATATATAGTGACCGCTAGGCTTTAAAGGGTTAAAATACATTACACAGAAATGCAGTCCGTACCACGCAGTAAACACTCTCCGTCTCGGTTACTGAAACCAGTCAGTTAATGTTGTATAGGAAAATAATCGCTCTTTGTTCTGGGATCCGTAAAAACACAAATACACTGTATGGGAAGAACGTAGAATATCTACGCGCGTTCGCAAAATTGCGAAAAGCGACTATTAGATTCGTCATATCTGTCTGTGTGTTCGCATGAAACAACTCGACTCCCACTGGACGGATCTACATGAAATTTGATGTCTGCGTATTCTTCGAAAATTTATCGGAAAAATTCAAGTTTCATTGAAATCTGACAAGAATAACGGGTACTTTACATGAAGCCCTATATACAATTTATGATGTATCTCTGAATTCTTCTTAGAATGGGAAATGTTTCAGACAGAAGTTGCAGATAAAATTAAAACATACATTTTATGTTCAAAAAAATTTTATTTTGGAAAACCGTTCTGTTTATTCGATAGTGTACAACAATACGTTAGAACCAGGGAGGCCACAGATAATATAATACGGCGAATGCGCATCACATGCTGAATAACTAAGGTGACAGACACAAACTCAGAACATGTAATTCATATTGCCTTTGCACGGTAACAATGGTTACGCGAACGCGCAGCAATGTTACCTTCATACCTACTTTCCTGTCTTGTTTGGTGTTATATCTAGCGGTACATATAGTAACCACCGGGCTTTAAAAAGGGTTACGAAGCAAAGTAAAAACAAACTGGTATATTTTTGGTTGAATACTGTCTCAGTAAATAGATAAAACAAAAAAACAAAAAAGACCACATTCAACGCATATCACAATGCATGTATATTCGGAAAGTCAGAATAATATCATTTTTGAGATAAACGCCAAAATTTTCCAATGCAAGAAACAGATAGCTAAGAAGTCGCAGGCTCAGCGACACGCCGCGAACGGTAGGCAACTTCTCCGAATTCATATTACGACAGGTTGCGTGTCTGTGTCACAGTAGGCGTTTGAGTTGTATTATCTGGCACTCATTCGACCGGACTGCTGACCAAGTAACAGTACAATGTGAACTTTTTATCTAGCACAGGCTGAAGTCTCTAGTATACCAATCACTCCTCTGTCAGGCGAGCAACTGCACCATCAGGTGCACAAAGGCAATTCGATTCCCGAGGACAGAGATTTCCCTCCTAGTCAAAGCATTCAGACCGGTTCTATGGCCAACCTAGACTCCGATTCAATGACCATCGAAGGTCTTCTACCAGGATAAAAGCAGCCGGCGCGTGAAGATGAACGTTTATTCCCGTATAGTGAAAATATTAATACTTAGTCGAACACTATGATGTGTCTTGACAGCGTAGAACTTAAATAAACGCCCCAGTCTCAAATATAAGTCAATATTTTTAATGACGCGATCCCCCCCCCCCCAGTAGGCAAGGGCCTCCTTATTATCCAGGTTCTTTGATCACAATCAGACACACCACACTCGGTAGGACTCCTTTGCACGAGTGATCAGCCCGTCAAAGAGACCTCTACCTGATACTACACAACACTACCACAATCGGTGGGATTCGAACCCGCAATCCCAGCAAGCCAGCGGCCGCAGACCCACGCCTTAGACCGGCCGGGCACCGGGACCAGCTAAATTCATGCCAATCGTAGTTAAAATTCATCTTGAAGCCCCCCCCTAAAAAAAAAAAAACATGCTACGTCTCCATTACAAAGACAAACCGGTTAAAGTTTATGTAAATAATATCTAATTATTATCAGAATTATATGAAACACACAACACACTGTGTGAGCAAACAATAAGTGGCAAGATGCATATAACAGTGTTTTACAGGGTTAAAGACAGCGACAGCGTTACTTTAAGGAAACTTTCTGCGTTGTGTTTCTAGTACAAACGCTTTGATGGAGTAGAGAAGTGCTAAACCGCAGAATGCTGTGTTAAACTGTGCGAGCAGAAGTCAAGAGGATCCGACTGACAAACTGACTGACTACACAGTTAATTGTTTTCCCAGGCACTGTGCCAGTTGCTTGTTACAGATCTGGTTTAGATAAGCATTCACTGACGACACAGCCGGAATCAAATGCCCGAGACTCAACTGAATACAGGCGCTGATGGAAGGCAAAGTGTTACTGTCGTGTTGAGTGTCTCGCAATTCGTCTGTCCTCACAGCACAAGGACCACAACTTACCGAATTAGTAAGAGCCAAAAACAATTATACGACGCCGACAATCCAGTTACAACGACGGTGTGCCGAATGACTTACGAAATACTCAGTTCTGAGCAGAATTTTAAACCGAACTTCTCAAAGGCGCCAGTTAATACAGAGGATTTCTTTTATCTCCGCATCGAGCACGGCAGCTTTATCGTACAGAAAGCTTGCACCTGCCGAGACATCCCTTGAGATCCCCGGTTGCCGTGCTAGAAATAAAACATATTCTCTCTAATGCTGCATATATATATATATATATATATATATACACTAACAAAACACGGTAAATGGGGACAGGCAAGACCAAGTGACGGACCTCCGAGGAGTCGTGGTTCGATTCTCAGGGGGACAAGGGATCTACTTCTCCTCCAAAGCGCCCAGACCGGCTCTGAAACCCACCTAGACTGCTATTCAATATGCACCGGTGTAAAGTGGCCGGGACGTAAAGCTAACACTGACCTTCAAATGCCGGTATTAAGAATGAGTGGAACTGAACGTTTTAAGACCAATTACCATATATCATATCAGCACTCGAAATCCACTGGCGGTAATATCATTCCCACTCGACAAACTGGCGCGTTTTACTTGTTATCAATCAGCAGAGTAAGTTGAGAGGTGCGAAGCTGGGGTAGGCGATATATTACCAGATTACTTATCTGACACACCTCGTACCTTGGTTACTTATACATCTGAACCCTGCACGTATTTTTCTGACCAACACTTCCAGAAACACGAAACGTAATATGGGCTTGCAGAATCCCAGGCTGCGCCCGCCTGTCCTTCTCATAAGAGTAGAGTTACGATAAAAACATCTTTGTTTCGAGATTTGAGGTTCTACAAGCGGTGCTGCTGAAGACGCCAAGATTCTAGAACTTCGTTAGATGTTACACGGTATTAGTAACTGTGAAAGTTCCCTTACAGGACACGCTATGCGCCATTACTGTAGGCAGCAAGACAGTGTAGGAGTACCTTTACATAAGTAACGAAACATGCTCAATAACTATATTTATTTTTCGGCAGATTATAGCAACTGCAGCAGGCGGCATATAAGGGGAAAAGACAATGTGCACAGAGGGTTTTGGATAGGAAACATGGAGTAAAGACACCACTTCAAGATCTAGGCATAAATAGGAGGATAATATTAAAACTGATCTTAAATACGTCCGTTGGAAGGGCACGGACTGTACTGATCTGGTTCAGGATAGGGATAGGCGGCGGCCTCTTGAGAACTCGGTAATGAAAATTCAGGCTTCATAAAATGAGGGGAATTTGACAAGAATTTCAAAAACGCCTCTGCTCCATGGAGTTAGTAAATTAGTTAGTTTATTAGTAAGTTAGAGGCATCACTTGTAGTAGGATTGGGGTACGCGGTGACGCAGTTTGTTGAGGCACTGCGATACAACCCGGAAGGTCGCGGGTTCGATTCCCGATGGTGTCATTGGAATTTTTCACAGACATAATCCTGCCTGCCGCACTATGGCCCTGGGGTTGACTCAGCCTCTAACAGAAAAGAGTACCAGGAATATTTCCTGGGGGGGGGGGGGGGTAAAGGGGGCGGGGGGGTGGGGGTGACAACCTTACCCCCAGGGGGTGTCGGCTGTCTTGAAATCTAGGAGCCTCAACCTCCTGGAACCCTCAGGGCATGCCCAGGCCTCTAATGGGATTGCTTTACCTTTTTTTTGTACTTGTAGTAACGTTACACGCAACATGTCACTTGTTCGCGCTGCCGAAGCAATACTATTGCGACCGCTTATTCCACAACAATGAGGAAGTGGAAATTGTTGTTCGTGAATGGTTGCGAATGCAAGAGCCCGAACTCTACCGCCTCTGATTTTTGCCCTTGTGCCAAGGTAAGACGAAGCACCGATGTCCTCCCGGAATGTGCTGAAAAATAACGATTCTTCAGTGTAATAAATAAGGTAAGCTTAACGTTGCAATGAATGCGTATTTAATTTAATCACACAGAAAACATTGCTTATTGAACAGCCTTTGTATATCTTCCACATGCAGGACCATTGCAGATTGCGACCCACGGGTAGTAAAATAAACTGCGTACCTACAAGGGCCACTTTTCCACGACGAACTAAAGACAAATAGATTCTTGTAAAGGCATTAAGACATGCTTTCTTTTTTCTTTTTTTACAGAGGGCATACAAAACTTGGGTTCGCGGCTCTGTGTGTTTTCTCTGTCAGTGTTGTATACATAACAAATTCTGCACGTGCCAACCCAAATACAGCAAAATAAATAGGTACAGTGGGTCAAGTATTCGCTCTAAAACTCGTGTTACTATTCTGGCCAACAGCTTCGCATGTCAAGGTCAATGCTGCTATTTCGCATCCACTTTCCCTTTCCAGCATATTTAAAAACCCTTCTGCCTCCTTTCGTTCCTAATAGGTAAGTAAGTACGTTTATACGACCATCATACTGTCTGTATACCCCGTTTGATATTCTGAACCAGGTAACCCGCTAAGGTTCCGAATAGCAGCAGAAAGATAGGTGTGCTATTTAACAATGATGCCAACTGTTACCATTACAGAACATCGCTGAAAGATGAAAGAAAGTGTATGAAGCTCTAGTGGAATGATAGTGACAGGGGAAAACCGAAGTACTCGAAGGGAAATCTGTTCCAGTGTCATTTTTGGTTCACTACACCTCCCCCCCCCCTCCGCTCAATTCCACACAGAGGGGAAAACTGAAGAACTCGGAGGAAAACCTGTCTCTGTGTAATTATGTCCACCATAAATCCCATACGTACTGGCCAGGTCCTGAAGAGACGTAAGAGTGTTATAACAGGCGCTGGATAAAGTACAAACATTCGTTATTTCACCTTTGCCACTGCAGAAATATTTATTCAAACTGGTCAGAGGAACAATTTTGTTATTGCGTGATTTCAGGCTTACGCCGCGAAGTACCTGAGAGCTGAGCTCTTCTGGATTATTACGCAGCGAGTAGTTGTAATTTCTTACCGAGGTTTCGGGACAACCTATCGGTCCTATCCTCAGGGTTCAAGTATGAGAACTGCTCTCTTCTGGGTTTTTAGCGGTAACTAACACTGCTAGCCGCGTAATAACCCAGAAGAGCACAGTTCTCAATCTTTTAATTTGTCCTCGGACACTCTGTACATTCTTTCTTTGCAAATAAATCTTAAAAAAATAGCATGTATTTCACATCCGCCCCTCCCCCATATTTACGGGTCTCATGTACGTTTATAATAAAAATATGATGTAGTAACCAGTATTAGAATACATTTAAGAATCATCTAGAACAAGAAACGCTTGATTAATGGCGGGGTGCATTAGTACATGAATACAGGTGTCCCCAAAGTCCCTCCGCGGTAGCACTGGTTCAATCTTGTACGCACCTAACCTCAGCATTCTACGCAGCATTACCTCTGTACATATATAGCCATATCTCACTCAATACTTCTCAGAATGAGAAATATTTCCGACAAATGATGTAGCTACAATCAAAACACATTTTATGTTCAATAACTTTTTTTTCCCCCCGAAAATCGTGCCGCTTACGAGACAATGTAGAAAAATACAAATAAAATAAAAATATAACACGGCGCGTGCGCTCTGGATGCTGGATAACTAAGGATACACACAGACACTCGGAATATGTAATACTTATTGCTTTTGCGTACCAACAATGGTTACGAGAACGCGCCTCTGTGTTACGTTATATGTAGATTGTCTGTCTTGTTCTTCCTTTCTAGCAAACAGAATATTGAGCCGCTTCATGAAACGGCAGCGCTAGTCGAGGTATGAATGACGTCACTAACAGCCATGAACATCCAACACGGTCTGTTACATTGCAGTGTGTATATTGCACGATGCAAACAGTGCTTATTACGTATTTATGATTATGAAGATGTATCCAACCCGATCCCAGTGGCCGCGCGGTCTAAGGCGTGGGTCTGCGGCCGCTTGCTTGCTGAGATTGTGGGTTCGAATCCCACCGGGGGCGTGGATGTCTGTATGTTGTGAGTGTTGTGTGTTGTCAGGTAGAGGTCTCTGAGTCGGGCTGATCACTCGTCCAGAGAAGCCCTACCGACTGCGGTGCGTCGTTGTATGTGATCTGGAAACCTCGTGAATGAGGAGGCCCTGGCCCACGGGGGTCTGTTGCGCCAAAAAGAAAGAAGATGTATCTGAGGTGCGTGCATCGAACGGTAAGATGGCTGGTAAAAATGATTCGAAACGTTACAGAAGGTAGCATTCACTGCCCAATATTGAAGCACTATACAACAACGTGCCTGGAAGGACCGACAACAATGCAAGAAATATCACCTACTAAACACAGTCTACGTCCCTATGTCCCAACGACCGAAACCGGCCAACTAAATGTGATTTTTTCGTTGTTTCACTCAGTCCCTCCAGGCAACTTTCGCGACGCTACTTTAAACTAAGCCACATCTGCTTTCCTCCGCATTCTTTCCAGTTATTATTATTCACGTATCATCGCATCATTCGACGCCATGTGGTCAAGATACTGACAGCGTCATTTAATAAACTACAACACGTTAAGTTTCCCGTACGATTAGTGAATTAAGCACTGCGCCACGAGAGTGTATGGGGTGTGGAGGCAACAGTCACCGGTAGGACCTTAGGTGGGTCATACAGCCAGTCTGAACAGGATGCTCCTGCTGGGAGTCGAACACAGACTCTTCAATCGCCTAGCCTGTACGTTGGTCACTATGCTGACTGAACTACTGGATTCCAAGAAAAGTTTGTTTGTTTTTGGCGCCACAGCCCACTAGTGGGTCGGGACTTCCTCATTCACGAAGTTTCTAGACTACACACAACCAAGCAACACAGTCGGTAGGACGCCTCCGGACGAGTGACCAACTCGTCGCAAAGACCTCTACCTTACAACACACAACACTCGCAACAGACAAATATCCATGCCCCCGGTGGGATTCGAACACACAATCTCAGCAGGCGAGCGGCCACAGACTTACGTCTTAGACCGTGCGGCCACTGGGACCGGCATTCCAAGAAAAGTACACCCAAATAAATAAATAAACATGGTGTCATCCAGTAAATCAATATACGCATCCAACTTGCTACCAATATCTACCCCGGTTACTGCAATACATACATAAGCATATTACCCACACCTCTGAACGTCTTTCGCTTCTAAACAAATTTGTATTTATTAGTTTACTGTAACAGATTTTTAAGCTTCGAGCACCTACTGTACCCCCACGTCACAATGCACTGCGCACGCTCAGTGGACTTTCAGTCGTATTTCCCAAATAGAAATGCATCACCGGTTAGCAGCGGTTCTGGAAGATAAGTCCACGAGTGTCTGGCTTTCGTAACTCCTATCAGCGTTCCTTCTAAACACAACGTTAGGTGTCACACAACTACTGTAATAGGCGCTAAACATTGCCACTGATGGGCACCATTACCGGGAATTACCAGACGTATTTGAGGTTCCCCAGCCAGAAGACTTCTGCAAAAGTAAAAACAAACATGACTTCCAACCACATAAACTAACATCACTCGTTAATTTTGCCTCCTGATCTACACGTGTGTGAAACTTGGTCTCTCATATTGAGGTAGGAATGTAGGTTGAGGGTGTTCGAGAATAGGTTGCTGAGTAAGACATTTGGGCCTAAGAGGAAATAACAGAGAACTGGAGGAAAATACACAATGAGTAGCTTCATGATTTATACTCCTAACTACGTGTTCTTTACGTAATAAAATCAAGAAAAACGAGATGGGAAGGGTACGTAGCATGTATCGGGGACAGCTGTGTACATGGTTTTGGTGGGAAAACTTTGAGTGAAAGACATCGCTTGGAAGACGTAAGTGTAGATGGAAAGGTAATATTCAAATGGATGGTAAAGAAATAGAGTGACGACCTGAACTGGACTGCCTCAGGATAAGTAGAAGCAGCGAGCTGTTGTGAACACGGTAATGAACCTTAGGGGTTCCATACAAATTCGGAAGTCTCTTGACGAGTTGAGGAACTGTTGGCTTCTCAAGAAGGGCTTCGCTCCATGGAGTCGGCTAACGTAGTGACTATTTTTTTAAAAAAATGTTTATTCGAAACAATATTTTGCGTGTCCCATAAAATCGCAGAAGACAACGTGAGCTGCTCCAAAATCACACAGAGCCCTACGATAACAATCCGAATACAAAATCATATGTTATATAATTAATTTGCGGATTTATTTAAAAATAATCTCTCTCTAAGCAACACACATGCGAACACATCTAAGTAATCCAACGGATCTTCATGTTTGCACCGTGCATCAATGACAAACACTTTATTATCCAACCAATGCACAATATATAATTTGTAGATACAATTAAAATTATAAAATATTTAAAAGCGCTCCAACATGTTTCGGATCACAGAGGAGCCATCATCAAGGAGACTTGTACAGTGCTTGGCTAAAAATTACAAGAATGGTTCTATCGTGTCCATGTCAACGGACACGATAGAACCATTCTTGTAATTTTTAGCCAAGCACTGTACAAGGCTCCCTGATTATGGATCCTCTGTGATCCGAAACATATGGACACGATAGAACCATTCTTGTAATTTTTACCCAAGCACTGTACGAGGCTCCCTGATCATGGATACACTGTGAACCGAAACATATTGGAGCATTTTTAAATATTTTATAATTTAAATTGTATCTACAAATTATATATTGTGCATTAGTTCGATAATAAAGTGTTTGATAATCCAACGGAGTTCAAACTCCATGGAGCAGTGTCCTTCTTGAGAAGCTACCAGTTCCTCAGTAAGTCAAGAAATTCCCACCATTTTATGAAAGCCAAAGCTTCATTACCGCATTCACAACAGCCCTATCGTAAACCACATTAACCAGATTAATTCAGTCCATGCCCTAACATCCTATTTCCTTAAGATCCATTTTAAATTATCCACCCATCTACGTCTCGGTTTTCCAAGTAGTCTTTTTCCTTCAGGTTCCCCCCACCAATCCCTGCAGGCATTTCGCCGAGTACAGATCGTCATCAGCTAATGTTTCTGCTGAGCCACTCAACAAATCCTCTCAGTGTTTTGTGAATTCCATGTTCCAAGAACCCTGACTAATTTTCCTGCTGAATGTGCAGCGAAATAAATGGAATATGAACTCACGGCGAATACGCGGATGAAGCACTTCACAAATATCCCAGCGGCTCTTGGTAGAGTTGCACGTTCGACATGAACACGTCCCACATTGCGTGTCCAAGTCGGAAGAGGCCACTTCGGGACACTTATTGCGTCAAATGAACTGTACAATGTAAGCATTTGTTCGCGCGGCCAACTCAGTTGTACATAAATCATTCCTGAACCTCCAATACCCGTAGCTCCGTAACCGCTGAGGATCGAACACACGTCCACATAACATTATTGAAGCGAACGGCTTCCAAAGTACTGACTTTGACACAGAACATCCTATAATCCGCGCTATTGATTGCGTCATTTAATAAACCGTAAATGATTAAATGATTATCTATTTTAATATTATCCTCTCGTCTAAATCAAGTCTTCCAAGTCTCTGAACAGTTCCATTTACATTTTCCAACAGTCTCTATATACTAGGGGCTCCGTCACACTCAGATCACGGTAAGAACACGATCAAGTTTTGGGATCAGTACTGACATTAACACTCTTGTAGCATCTGACAGCAGATAATTTTGTCTTAAACATGTTCAACAGGAAAGGCCATGTACGTATAACGTAACATTAAGGCGCGCTTGCGTAGCCATTGTTGACGCGGACAAGCAGTTTTACATATTCTGACTATGTTTGTAACCTTAGGTATCCAGAACGAGAAGCTCATACGCCATATTGTATTGGCATCTGTGGGCTGCCCGGATCTACAATATTTTTCCACATTATTTCGTAAACGCCACGATTTTCGAGGGAAAAATTTATTGAACATATAACGCGTTTTGATTTTCTCCAAAAATTTTGTCCGAAACATTTATCATTTTGAGAATTCAGAGAGATATTGTCATAAATGTGCATAGGTCTTAATGTTAAGTTCCATGATTCTTGTTAGATTACAACCAAACATGAATTTTCCGGACAGATTTTCGAAAAATGTTCAAACCAAATTTTACGAAAATCCGTCCGGTGGGAGCCGACTTGTGTCCTTGCGGAAAGATAGACAGACAGACAGACGGACGGACATGACGAAGCTCAAAGTTGCTTTCAGAAATTTTTCTAACGCACCTCAAAATGTACCTTTTAAACTAAACCAAAAAAATTCACTATGTCTCGGGAACGCCTCTAGACACACTGTATTTGTTGCTTGAATTTATGAGGTTCGATTGTAAATACAAGATAACTTGCAACAGGACACGTTCTCAATACAGAGTTGGAGGGGCTCGAAACACTTTTGGTTCAGGCACCATTCGCAGAACACCGGCGCTAATTTGATCGCCCCGTGACCTAACCGTGACCGTGAGCTGACGGTGAGCGTACATACAGTTTGGATGACGCTTAAAACTCTATACGAATTCAACACGCCGTCTGCGTGTCGTACATGCAAAGCACACCTTCCTTTATGAGGAACAGTATACTGCTGGCCAACAAGAGTCATGATCAAAGCGCATGACCAAACCTAAATTCCGTGTACCGCACATATACACAATTTTATGCTTAAAAACCACACTTCGACAGAAACTAGTTTCCGAAGTGGAGTCAGAATTGGATACTTCAGTTCCATTTTTCGGGTCATTCCAATCTCTCTCTGTTTGATCTTTTCTGTGCTGCCTCCATATGCATTTCTAAAGTCTCCGTTAACCTTTTCAGGACGAGACGTATCTGGTTATATACGGACCCAGTGCGTATCGCACAGTTTACACTCTCCACTTCGGTTATAAAGACCAATCTGCTAATGATGTATACAGCAAAAGTCGCTTTTTGTTCTGAGAGTCATACAAAACACAGAAACGCAATCTAATCATCATGCTGAATTTTTCAATGTTAAACGTGGTAGCACGTAGAGTAACCGGTAGGCTTTACAAGGCTGCGTTCCGCTGCTCTGATTCACGGTGACGTAACGATTTTCACACAGCCAGCAACACTCACCTACTTCTCTACGAATGTGTGTGTGCTGAGTGTGTGTGCGTAGGAGTTTACGTCCTCTTGTGAATTACTCAGCCGTTTCACAGAAGTTACTATGTATTCAACTCCTCATGCTGCAAAGTACATATTAACTAAATATTTAATACACATTGGCTACTATGTATATCACCTGCTTTAACGTCTACAAATTACGCGTTTGTTCCAAATTTTGTATTTGTGCCCTATATGATTCTGAACACAGAGATTAATGCTGACTAATGTCAGTGTGAATATGAAAAATTTACATCTTTTCGTTGTGAGTAAAATAACAATATGGCGGCGGAATGAAATGTTTTCGTTAACCTTCAATCAGCCGGTGGTAACTCCTGAACTAGTGGGATCAGACATGTAAAATTGCATGGGAAGGTAAAAGGTACTAAAAGGCAAAAAAAAAAATGGTAAAGGCCATGAAGGCCCATAGAGGGAGCAGAGGAATCTCTACTCTTTCTTTAACCTCAGCGCTAGATGGAGTGGGGGTTAACGTCACGCCCCGGCCGTTTTACCCCCGGGAAAGACCCGGTACCCATTGTATAGGAGGCTGGGTGGGCCCCAGGACCGGTATGTACGGTGGCGGAAAATCTCCACCCCTTTGGGGTTCGACCCCGGTCTGCCCAGCACGTCGCTATACCGACTGAACTATCGCGGCCCCTACAGTCTGTTGGGAAGATAGAAGATAATGCTGACATACATACATATATATAGAACACACATGGAGTCCGTACAAAAATAGCAATGACGCGTGTTCAAATAAACCCGTTCAGGGGTTACGAACTGCGCTCCTCTGGGATATTACTTAGGGAGTAGTGGTAATTCCGTACCGATGTTTCGGGACAACCTATTGGTCCCATCTTCAACGGTCAAGAACTACGGTAAAGAATTACCACTACTCGCCGCGTAACAACGCAGAAGAATACAGTTCTCATCTTCTTCGCGGCGGAACCCTGAAATCCCGTTCAGGGGTTGTTCTAGGCAGCATCTCCGAGGTCTTCAAAAATAGCCCCACTTAGTACTAGTGGGCTGGGCAAACGAGAAAACGTGGTTCGAATGCCGGCAGGGGAAAGAAATTTCCATTTTCTCCAAAACATGACGACCAGCTCTGCCATCCGGCCTCCTAGTGAACGGGTACCGTGTGTTTTTCCCCGGGGGTAAAGCGGGCAGGAGGTGAAGTTGACCACTCAACTCCATCTAGTGCCAAGGTTAAGAATAAGTGGAGCTGTACCTTCTATCCCCCATATTCCTTAATGGTGTGCATAGGTACAACTTTGCCACAAACGCATATCTGTGAAGGGTAGAAAATCTTGAATCAGGAGGGCATGGACTGGGCGTGATGGTTCTGCCGGGAAATTGTTGCTATAAAAACTATATTATTTCACTCCAGGACACAGAACTGCAACAAATCAAAGCTTCGACCCACAAGTCTCGCAAAAATCCTCATTTATTATAATTTTTATAGCTTATATTGCACTGCATGCAACATAAGAAATATTTATGTATTTATGGCTTTACTGTACCACATTCGTGTAAGGTAGTACATGGACAAGACTATCCCGAGAAAACACAACTTGCTGATGTTGAGTGGAATCAAGTGGCCCAGAATATACAGTGCTATAAACACGATAATGTACCTTCAGGTTTCACAACAAATGCTAGTGACATCTTGACTAACAGAAGGTCTATTAACACTGTTTTCTGTCCCATGCTCTCCTGATATCCGGACAGCATCTCTTCGTTCGATGGTTCCAATGCTTCGCCCGCTTGTCCTTCTAAGTACGATACTACGAAGACGATTACGAAGCAATGGTGGACTGACAATGACGGAGCAAAATCTAAGTACTGGGACAAAAACCTAATTGTCAATTTGTACACGACAAATATCACAAGTAATGGGCCGGGATCGAACTTGGGCCACCGCGGGAAAAGGCCGGCGACTAACCGCCTCAGCCACGGCGTAACACCGAAACCTTAATTCCATATACATAATATTTCAAAATGAAGTTCATACCGCATACAGAACACGTTGCATTTCTATTACAAAGACCATCTGTTGATTTCCTTTAAGTCGTGCATCACGCGGAACACATAAATACATCCCGTGGGCAATTTGTAGATTATTAACGTTAAAGCAGGTGGTGCATATAGTTACCGTTGTGCTCTAAAGGGCTAACTTCTCAAGAAATCCGCGCTATTCCGTTAGCAGTTACGAATTATACACCAATATGACAGCACATTACTATACAGAACGCCTACAGCGAAAATCAAGAACAAATGGTTCGCTAGATGCGTCCTTGCAATGTGTCAGTCGATGCCGGGCGCCTTAATACTGGGGCTGACGACATCTGGCTCTCAGTTTCCGCGCCTACAGTGCAGCGTGTGAAACGCTGTTCAGAACAGAAAGGATCTAGGTCCAACACTGTGCTCCGGCCCGTAAGCGTACAGCAGATACTGGCTCACGGATGGATCGCTTTTGTTATTTTTTTCGTTATTTCGCGCAGATGAATGGCATGACAACACAAATAGCATTACAGTCGTTGTGGATATTCTTTGACGGCATCAGAGAGTTCATAACGAACCAAAACAACAAACAGAAAGCAATATGAACAGACTGACAGGCATGGTCGATTCGACGTAAAGAGATTAGTACCGCTTGGGTGGGCAAACTGTATACGCACTGCTAACAGAATACTGTCTCGATACTGCCACAAATACAATTGTCTGGATGAAAAATACATTTCGAGACACAAAACACGAGGGGCAGTTAGAGTTGTGAGGTCGGGGAGGGGGTTGGGTTGGCGCGGGCTAGAGTTCCGTTTGGCTCTACCCATCTCGCGCCTACAAACTTGTAATTTTGTATTTTAATTTGCCATTTTTTTATCTGTAGACAAAAATTTAAAGACTAAGAAATACAGAACTATAATTTTGCCTGTTGTTTTGTTTGGGTGTGAAACTTAGTCGCTCATAACGAGGGAGGAACGTAGGCTGAGGGTGTCTGAAAATAAGGTGCTGAGGAGAATATTTGGGTCTAAGTGGGTCGAGGTAACAGGGGAATGGAGAAAGCTACAAAATTAAGAGCTTAATGATCTGTACTCCTCACACAATATTGTTCAGGTGATTAAATCAGAAGTATGTGATGGGTGGGGCATGTAGCACGTACAGGGGACAGTACAGGTGTATACAGGGTTTTGATGTGGAAACCTGAGGGGAACAGACCAATTGGAGGACCGAGGCGTAGATGGGAGGATAATATTAGGATGGATCATCAGGAAGTGGGATGTGGGGGTATGGACTGGGTCGAGCTGGTTCAAGATAGGGACAGGTGGCGGGCACTTGTAAATGCGGTAATGTACCTTCGGGTTCCATACAATACGGGGAATTTCTTGAGTAGCTGAGAACCGGTTAGCTTCTCAAAAAGGACTCTACTCCATGGAGTAAGAAAGTAAGTAGATAAAAAACCACAAATATGCTGGTTACTTCGTACGTGTGTGAAACATGGCCAATTACATTAAGAGGACAAATGAAGTGTTCCGAAGAGGGACTCAATACAAAATTTGGGCATAAGTGACTGAAGTAACAGGGCAGGGGTGTACAAATCGTGGGCACCAGGTAGCCGTGGCGATTAAACTTTGTACGTTGACGCCTAATATTTGTGGGCCGTCAGTACGGAACTTGCTTCGTGTCACCCTTCTGGCGCCCATAATTTTGAATTGGCGCCTAGATTTTTGAAAGATTTGTGCACCCGTTCAATTGGTAAACTTTCCCTATACAGGGCTAGACAGGCCCTTCGGGCTCCAGGAGGTTGAGCCTCCCAGAATTTCCTGACAATCGTGACATAAAAGTGACAAAAATTTCAGCCCTACGCATCGGCCGTCTTTATCCCCCCAGGAAATAACTCTGGTACACATTTCTGTCAGAGTCGGAGTCCAGCCCGGGGCCACCACAGTGCCGCCGGAAGGATTAACTGAATGACAAATCCCAGTAACACCATCGAGAATCGAACCCGCCATCTTCCGGCTTGTAGCGTAGTGCCTCAACCAACTGCACCAACGAGAACCTCCCCCTCCCCCAAACTGCCATGAAATTGTGGATTAAAACTTACCTAAGAACGGGCTTAAAAGACGTTCTTTTTAGGATGCTATTATGGTGGAAAAAAATACACGGGAGACTGTAAGTCATGAGCATGTAGCACGAACTACGGAGATGAAAAACGTGAGTAATATTTATGCCTGGAGCAAACCAAGGAGAATTCCGCGGTAACGGTGCAATTGTATTAACCATTTAAAGCCTAAGACTTACTTTATGCATCACCAGTTTTGACATTCAGAATTTCTGTGTTCTGTCCACAATGCGGTTATGTTTTGTGTGGATCTGGGGAAAAAAACAGCCATTATTTCCCTATACAGCATTAAATGACTGGTTTTTACAACCGAGATAGTGTTCACCGCGCGGTACGGACTGAATTTAAGTAAAATATATACTAACCCTTCAAAACCCAGTATGTACCGCCAGTTTAACATTCAACAGTTCTACTTTCTGCCCACACAGTGTATTTATGTGTTTTGTGTGGATCTGAGAACAAACAGCGATTATTTCTCTTTACAGCATTAACTTATCGGTTTTTATAAACGAGGCAGAGTGTTTACTGCGCGGTATGGACTGGGTCTTCAAATCAGATAGATACAGTTTCGTCCTCAAAGGGTTAGAACGTATATTATGGAAACATAATTTCAGTACAAGCTGGATTCTTCGTTTAGGGATACTGTAATGGCGGACTTCCTTGGACACGGTAATGAATTTTTGGTTTTACAGATTGCAACAAATTTCTTGAATGTTACGCTGTCAATAGCCCACGCTTCCTCTCAGCTCACGACTGAAAAATATTTTTCCAGTTTCCCACGCTGTTTTATACAACAGTAGCATCACAACGTAACTGAACGTCACCAGCGCTAAATCACCGCCAACAGGAACTTCTATAAAATTACTTTCACTAGACGACCCAGAAAGGCAAGACCGTCATACGAAGTTCAGCGACAGTCGGTCAGTTACTGAGAACACGCGCGCGCGCACACACACACACAGAACTCCGTTTAGCCCAACTCATAACAGCAACGTTACCTAACATCAACACCTGGCAAGTAAAATGCATAATACTTTGGGCCTATATGAGATCTTCGCTCTCCTATGATGTTACCCCACGCATATTGGAAGTAACTGACGTTTCCGGACAACCCAGAGGTCCCAACGTCAAGTGTCAAGCAGCCCAAGGATATTCTTCTTGGGCTGCTTGATCCTTGAGCATGGTAATGAGAGTTTATACAGAAACGTCGGTAACTAACTACCAATCAACGCTGCGTAACAGCCCAGAAGAGCGAAAATCTAATTTACACCGGACAGGAAGCCTAAAATCACGCTTACAAAATTTTAACTGTCTGTATATTGTGGATCCGCTCTGCATTCTGTTCACTAAGACATCCATACGTTCAGCTCTCACTGTATCTACTTCTAGACCAATCTAGAGACTAGGGAATGATACAGCTGCCATGCCATTCTCTGCTTCAGCAGTTTTATAACAGCCTGCTGTACCTGCAACGAGAAACTTCTGCTATTACTGAAACAGAGTTTTCGTGGCGAAACCTGAGGGAAAGAGACCACTTGGAAGATCCAGGCGTAGTTGGGAGGATAACATTAAGACGTACCTTCAGGAAGTGGGATAGGGAGCATAGACTGGATTAATCTGGTTCATAACAGGGACAGGTGGCGAGCGCTTATGAATACGGTAATGAACTTAGGGATTTCATAAAATGCGGAGAATTTCTTGACTAGCTGAGGAATTATTAGCTTCTCAAGGAAGACTTTGCTCTATGGAATTGGTTGGTTAGTTGGCTGTGTAGTTAGTTAGTTAGTTAGTTACTGAAGTGGAAATACAGTGTCTATAGACACAATTTCTGCGCAGGTGTAAAACTTTCTTTGCCCATTAAAACAAACATAGCCTAAAATAACCGAAAAAACACGGAAGAGTTCTGGAAAAAAAAAACTACAGTTGTGCCAACAAACTCAAAAGAGTTTTCCCTCGTCCAGGCCGGCTATGGGGCCCACACAGTTCAGGTAATCGGTGGCTCTGTCTCAGCGAGTAAGCGGCACGGATGTGACACAGGGCAATCACCTGCATCCAATGCCGAACTGAAAAATGCGTGCAGCTATACCTCCACTTCAAGTACAGCTTAACGGTGCGGTGCTTGATTAAGCATACCGACAACTTTACTAAGTTTACAAAACAACAAAATGCACTAAGCGGTACTGCTGTCTACACAGTCGGGCTATAAGCCCTTTTAGCAAACTTTGACACTGCAATACCGACTCAAAAATTGCTCTACTTTCTGCTTCTATCTGTAAGTACTACCAACTCGTGACTGATACCATGAACGTTGATATAAAAGCAAATTTAGCCCTTTAAACCGTGGACTAGTTAACAGGTACTGTTAGCCAAACTGCAAGAGACGAGAGGGGGCTAATTGTCTAATATTAAAAGTAATTTTTGCTTCAAAAATCCATTAACTTCAGCACAGACGAGTTCCATTGTCTCCTTCCACGTAAAAAGCGGATATAAAGGCGAACAGCGGAAGGATGAAACAAAGGCAGAATGGTGACAGACTGGAATCTTTCAATTATTCCATTTCCCTTTCCTTATTATTTCTTTATTTGTGCGGTGCAGTACAATTCCGTCAATTAACTTCGCACATAACGTGCATATGTTGCAGCAAGCGCTGGGAGGGCAAAGCCTGCCATTGTAATGTCGTGCGCCCACATGAAGACTACTGTCATCAGCTGTATTGCAGGAAACCGGCAGAACAAATGTGAAGAAATAAGAGAGGCCAAACACCCTTCAGAATGGAGAGTACGAGGTGTGACAATTTAATTCCCGGAATAGTCGCAGCGTGTCGCTGTGGTGTTGAGCCAGGCAAACTCGTGTACTCAAGCACGTCTGGACATGTTCCAACTTGCGTTTACACGAGCCACAGTCTAAATGAGTCGTTCGTTCCCGAGTCGCAGAGGAAGTAGTACGTGTCCGTAGTATACGGTTGGCGGGAAAAAAAAGGTGACAAGAATCTGGAGCAGCGGATAAACATCCAGTTTTGTGTGAAGATTGGTAAAAGTGCTAGTGAAATGCTAGCCCTATTAATAGTGGCTTATGGTGAATGCGCTAGTAAGAAATCGAGTGTTTTTGAATGGCACAGGCGGTGAAAGGAAGGGCGATAAGATGTGCAAGACGACCCAACAAGTGGGCAGCCAAAAACGCAAAGGACAGATGCTAATGTGGACGGAGTACGAACCTTGGTGCGCTCAGGTCGAAAAGTAGGTGTGAGAGTAATAGCATGAATTGGGAAGCAGTGTGACAGATTGTAAAGGAAGATTTGGGAATAAGAAAATTTCCGCAAAAATGGTGCCTCGAATCTTGACACATGACCAGAATCAACGTCGGCTTCACAGTTCATCTGATCTTTTACGCAATGCAGAGACGTTTGCTAGTGTTATTACCGGTGATGAAACGTGGTGTTTTCAATACGACCCGGAAACAAAACGACAGAGCATGCAGTGGAAAACACAGAATTCACCTCGGCCGAAAAAAGCACGCATGTCTCGGTCGCAGGTCAAGACCATGCTGCTGTGTGTTTCTTCGGTCACAAGGGGATAGTTCACTATTAATTCATTGCACAACGATAAACAGTAAATCAACAGTGTTATTTGGAAGTGCTGACAAGGTTACGGGAATGTGTTCAGAGGAAAAGACCCGGACTCTGGCCTGATAAGTGGATTCTCCACCATGACAATGCCCCTGCGCATGATGCGTTAAGGGTTCGCGAGTTCCTGGCTAAGAACTCCATTACAAAAATGGACCATCCACCTTAATCGCCTGACTTACCCCCCTGCGATTTTTGGCTCTTTCCAAAATTAGAAAATGCCCTGAAGGGACGACGATTTGCTGACCTTTCTGACATCCAACGCAACGTGAAGACGTTACTGCGAGGTATTCCCGAAAACGATTTTCAAGACTGTTTCCGGCAGTGGCACCATCGTCTCGCGACATGCATAGCTTCACAAGGAGAGTATTTCGAAGGCGACAGCAGCCGTTAGTGCACAGGTAAGCAAATTTTGCTTTCACAGGGTCATTCCGGGAATTAAATTGTCGCACCATGTACTGTCTTGTGGGATGTCAAGCCATATTCACTGCCAAAAACTTACTGACGTTTCGTAGAAGCCGGTCAGTCTCTATCCCGTATTTCTATCGAAACTTCGGTGAATCTGTAGCACTCCATAAGCCAGTATTCAGATCCGCACAAAGGTCAAATCTCGCATGAAATATCGATAGGCATTGTATACCCTTCTCACTCACCAACTCCACGGAGCAGAGTCCTTCTTGAGAAGCTAACCGGTTCTCAGCCAGTCAAGAAAATTCCCTGCATTTTATGGAACCCGAAGGTTCATTGCCGCATTCACAAGTGTCCGTCACCTGTCCCTATCCTGAGCCAGCCCGATCCAGTCCATACCCCCACATCCCACTTCCTGAAGATCCATCTCAATATTATCCTCCCATCTATGCCCGGTTCTTCCGAGTGGTCTCTTTCCCTCAGGTTTCCCCATCAAAACCCTGTATATACCTCTACTTTCCCCCATACGTGCTATATGCCACACCAATCTCATTTTTCTAGATTTTACCACCCGAAAAATATTGGGTGAGGAGTACAGATCATTAAGCTCCTCATTATGTAGTATTCTCCACTCCCCTCTTACCTCGTCCCTCTTAGGCCCAAATTTTCTCCTCAGCACCCTTTTCTCAAACACCCTCAGTCTACGGTCCTCCCTTAATGCAAGCGACCAAGTTTCACACCCATACAAAACAAGAGGCAATATTATAGTTCTGTATATCTTAATCTTTATATTTTTGTATAGCAAACTGGAAGACAAGAGATTCTGCACCTATGATAGCAAGCATTCCCTGATTTCAATCTGCTCTTAATTTCTTCCTGAATATAATTTTGATTCGTTATGGTCGTTCCCAAACATTTGACCTGTTCCACCCGTACAAAGGATTTATTATCAATCTTCATATTGTGACTTCGTCCTGCATTCTGATCTCGAGACATGACCATGTACTTAGTTTTATCGGTATTTATTTCTAGTGCGATACCCTTACTAGCAACTACTAAAGCTTCTGAGTTTTTCGGCGCGTTCGCAAAATTACGAAAAACGACTATTAACTTCGTCATGTCTGTCCGTCCGTTCGTCTGTCCACATGGAATAACTCGCCTTCTACTGGACAGATTTTTTAAAATGAAATTTGAGTATTTTACGAAAAACTGTTGAGAAAATACAAGTTTAATTAAAATCTGACAAGAATAACGGTATTTTACATGAAGCCAAATATACATTTTTGACCGTATCTTGCTCAGTTCTTCCTAGAATAAGAAATGTTTCAGAACAAAGTTGTAAACACGCATTTTGTGTTCAATAACTTTTTTTTCTCTCGAAAATCGTGCAGTTTATGAGAATGTGGGAAAATGTTGTAGAGTGGGGCAGGTCACAGATGACAATATGGCGCATGCGCATTGCATGCTGGAAACCTAGGGCTACAAATAGACACTTGCAATATATATTACTTATAGCTTTTCCACTGCAACAATGATTGCACGAACGCACCTCAGTGCTATGTTATACATATATTGCCTGTCTTGTTCTATATAGTATGTATGCTTCCACCCAGTATATTACCATCAGCAATGTATGCCACTTATCAAAAATAACATTATATTCTTAACTAATTTCACGGAGCAGTCCCGTGCATGCTACCTGTCTTGTGTGTTTGTAGTTTATTAAAGGGCGCTTTCTAGCAGCTCAAAGTATATACAGCACCGAACGATTTGGTGACGAATTCACTAGGTAAGCGTGTGGACGGCAGTAATCATGAAATAATTTACGGTACCACATCGACATTTGCCTGGAGTGTCTGGGTAAAATCACGAAAAGCACCAGTCACCACTGCCTATGCACGGCGCCTTCCCACTACACAAAGCGTCACAGTTTGAACCAACGTGGCAGCTGTCACTCGGCTGTCAGTAAATGCCCCTCCCTAACAGAACCTGAAGGTTCATTACCGTGTTCACAACAGCCTGCCACCAGTCTTCGCCATACAAATCCATTCTAGCCCATATGACACTATTTCTAACACTATAAGGGTTCAACTTTCATTAACTTATAAGGATTCTCTCTTTGAAACAAGCTGACAAACAAAAAACTGACAAAGACTTTGTCGATATTGGAATACATAATATATTGTTTAGAATTGTAAAATATTTTTTTTTTGTATTTTGATGTTTTCACCGTGCATTTTTGATTTCTAGTATATTTATTATTCCAACTTAATGCACCAATATCAATTAATGTTAAAATCCAATAATTAAAACATTAAAATTGTTATTATCTTA
>Ga0123354_10001909_pt1 | contig 26514 bp, 25 predicted proteins | sample TergutLab28metaG_2_FD_97872 | JGI IMG/M metagenome (GOLD analysis project Ga0123354, IMG submission 97872) | Labiotermes labralis P4 segment gut microbial communities from Petit-Saut dam, French Guiana - Lab288 P4 | ecosystem: Host-associated > Arthropoda: Insects > Digestive system > Gut ...
TACACCGTTTAGCTCCTAAAAAATGTATAAATAACACTATTTGTGCCATTAACTACGATTGTTACATAGCGCCAAAATATCTACGATAACATTAAGAGACTCAAAAAAGAAAAAGGGTTAAGCTAAAAAATCTGTTGATGTTGATGTCGCCATAGGAGTGTTAGTGCGAATTCCACCGTGCACTCTTTATAAAGAAACTATGGGTGTTTGCAGAATAGCAGTAACCATAACTGTTTAAATGTCGCTCTTTTTCGAAATAGTTTATTGCCGCAAAAGTCACACACAAATTTAAAGCCAACGAAAAAGTAAAAGTAAAAATCACCCAAAGCAAACAACTAACCATAATGTAGTTTTATTGACATGTAATCCATGTGTTGTCCGGCTCTGGTTTTCGGCTTACTTATCGTTCGCATTTATATATGTGAGTTCTTTCTTTGTTCTGCACTCTTGATTCATGTATGACTAACTTAGGGGAGAGTTCCATATGGTTGCGGTAAAAAAAGAAAATGTAGTAAAAGCAATTCTGGTTTCATTATTTTTCCCACTTCTCTATTTTCTCATCATGTCTTTGTTTGATGAAGGGTATAGCCTAAGTTGGAAAGCGCTCAACCCCGGAGCAACTCCTGATCAAGTTAAAGAACAGTTAGCATCCGTTTCACTTCTTCTTATCGTGGCAACTATCATAGTCTTCTTTATAATTACCCTCATCATCTTTAAAGCTCAAAAAAAGGACTTATTGAAACGTATTCAATGGAATCCGGCGCCAAAAAAATCCATTTATGCTTTCGCTGTTTTGCTTGCTTTGGGTCTATTTTTAACTGCCTTTTTATTAGTAGCAGTGATACCACAAAGCTGGCTGGCTGATGATGCTGCAGGCAACGCTATTACGAGTATGAGCCCACTTTTTGCTATTTTAATTATGGGAATTATTGCACCTATGGCAGAAGAAACCGTTTTCCGTGGTTTGATGATGACCCGCCTTCAAGCGCGTGTTGCACCTTGGCTTGCGGTGATGTTGACGACGCTTGTCTTTGCCGTGCTCCACATGGGCGCTTCAGTAGGACATGCCTTAACCGTACTGCCCTTTGCTTTAAGTGTGTGCTTAGTATTTCTTTGGACAAAAAGCATCCGTGTTACCATGTTTATACATGCCCTATATAACACAATTCTTGTATCAGTTTCACTTCTTGCTACGAATTTGTCTGACTCATCGACTACAAGTAACGCTTCGAATGCCAATTTAGCCCCAGCCATAATGGGTTTAATTGGGCTGGTCATTGTCGTATTGGCGCTGATTTCTATCTACAAACGTAGACAAAAGGATGTGCCTGATTCATCAGGGATACCGTCTAATTAACGTGGCAGACTAAATCATACCCTATCTTGAACATCAAAAATCTACATAGCAACGTATGAGTTAAAGGTAAGTCTGAAGCTTTGCCATCAGAGATAGTAAACGATAGCTCTATGGTCATTGGCACACCAATTAGAAGAAAACCTCTTAGAACCAGAACTAAAACCAGAATTCATCGAAAGCCTAAAAGCATCTAAAAACGAAAAAATCATAAAAATCAGCGGCTTCACAAAAAGATACTCCCAGGTGATTACTTGTATTCCTTAGAAGTAGTTGAGAAAATAGAAAGGTTTCAATAAACTGTAAAGGAAAGACACGGCATAATTTGAAGCACTATCTAGAAAGGTTAGCGGGATTCTAGAAAACCCTACATGAACACGTGTCAACAATTTTTGTATATGTTATACTTCCCCATTTTTTCGCAGACACTCTTTTTGAGTTATTGTAGCTTTACCGCGTTTATAATAGCGACAAATTTTAATGAGTGGCCTAGGATAAGCGGGATAGTAACGGCACACATCACGCTTACAACAACACCCACATAATTCCTGCACATTACTCATTTTTGTACACCTTATATGCAATTATGTTTCTTTGTATGAGATTTAAATCCAAACTTTTTAGTGTTATGCCATAGTTTTAGGTTCTGGAAATATTTTAAAAAGTTTACCAGTCTTTTTCAGGTTGTTTGATTGGGTTCTGAATTATTGTCCCTATTGTTGTGCAACAGATATAGAACCAGCAAGTTAGTCGATTTGACGCAACTATCAGCAGGCCATAAGGCTTTATAGATTGATTTGTTCTTTTTACAGAAAGGAGTGTATGGCACTGCATTATGCTGATTATAAAACCATACTCTCACCTCAGAATGGTATGAATCTCTATCGCGGGTGTACGCATGGTTGTATCTACTGTGACAGCCGGAGCGTGTGCTACCGAATGGATCATGATTTTGAGGACATAGAGGTCAAACGTAGTGCACCACTAATTTTAGAGTCTCAACTAGGCCGCAAAAGAAAGCCGTGCATGATTGGTACAGGTGCGATGTGTGATTCCTATATCCCGCTTGAGAACGAATTACAAATTACCCGCCAATGCCTGCTACTGATTGAAAAATATGGCTATGGATTAGCAATACAAACCAAGTCTGCCCAAATTTTGCGAGACATAGACATATTGAAGCGGATTAACGCAAAAACCAAATGCGTAGTACAAATCACCCTAACAACCTATGATGAGGATTTGTGTCGAAAAATTGAGCCTAACGTGTCCACAACAGGGGAGCGTTTTGAGGTATTGGAAACTCTGCGGAAAGCAAAAATTCCAACCATTGTATGGATTAGTCCTATTCTGCCCTTTATCAATGACACAGAAGAAAATCTTCAGGGACTATTGGATTACTGCATTAAGGCAGGGGTTGTGGGTGTGCTCTATTTTGGTTTTGGTGTGACCTTGCGAGAGGGGAGCCGAGAATATTTTTATGCTAAACTGGATCAAGAGTTTTCGGGTTTAAAGCAGAAATATATTCAACAATTTGGTAATGCCTATATATGTAACAGCCCAAATAGCAACCGGCTGATGGATATTTTCCAATCAAAGTGTCAGCGGTATGGGATGTTGTATAAACCAGAGGAGATATTTGCTTATCTGCGAAAGTTTGAATCCCAAGAACAACAAAGACAACTGTTTTATTAGAGCAAACAAGAAAAAGATGCTAAAAAGGTGTGATGGTTGATTCAGTTACTGTTCTACCCAGGTTTGGCCGGTTATGATTTTGCTTGCGGCTAGAACGGTGGTGGTGTTTTGGAGTTAGTAGTGGACGGTGTATTGGATGTCAGTGTTTGGGAGGTAGTAGAAGGTAAATATGTTGCTAGCACAATAAGCAGGTGTAAACCGCTACAGCTCAAACAGCCATTACCAAATTGTTGAGCCATTATAGTGAAATGTCGCTGACCAAAGTGGCAGAAGCTGACCAGATTTAGCAGAGGATGTTTGTGGCGTGCTCGCTGACGGGTTGGTCGGCAGTTATTCTTCGGCATATAAATGCAAGTGATTCTTCTGTGAAGCTAAGAGCACTCTGCCCGTCAGCTGTTAGGCGGTAAATTTTTCTTGGACGTTCACAGGACATATCCCATTTACTGTCGATAAAACCTTTTTTCTCAAGTAAACCCAGCAATGGATAGATTGTGCTTGGGCCAAAGTAAACGCCGAAATTTTTTCGGATTTTGGTAATAATTTGGTAACCATGCATAGACTCTACGCTTAGGAACTGCAAAACAATTACGTCAAGCAGACCTTTGGTGAGTTTTGTTGAAACTTCTTTTTGTGTGCTAGCTTTAAACATTTTCTTCCCCTTGAGCTTTGCTCAACCGCAACACTATACGTCGGCCCATATAAATTTTGCCCATTTTTAGCAAAATTGCTATATTACAACAATATCACAGGGTTAAAAGGCCCCACAAGATCAAAAATAGACCCGATCCCGATGGCTCACGCCATCCCCTATTTTTATTAATCTTTAATTGGCCCTTTAACATAAATTCGCCACTAAGTGATTGACAGCCGCAATTAAATTCAGAAGCAAAGAAACCTAAAAAGTAAGTGTTGGTTGTTGGTTTGGGCTGTTTGTGTTATTAGAGGTCTATGGTTTCGTCTTCGATAGGGATACAGACGTTGGTTAGATTTTTAATTTGTTCACTGAGTTGTTCGGCTTGCTCGAGATCACCATGAACTAAGACGGTTTGTTTAGGTTTGAGTTTGGTTATCATTTTAATAAGTTCGGTTTGGTCGGCGTGTCCTGAGAGTTCGATTTGTTTGACTTCAGCATTGACGTGGATGAGTTCTTCGGCTTCTGTTTTGAAAATGCCTTCTTCTTTGGCTTGTTTGAGTGGACTGTCGGGTGGGAGGTATCCTGAGGTTAGGATGACACAGTTATCTTTGTCGGGGGCCCATTCGGTGAGTAGGCGGAGGCTTGCTCCAGCATGTCCAAAGCCTGAGGTACAGATGACTACTGCGGGAGATTCGATTTGGTTGGTTCGGTAGAGATGTTTGACATGGCGGTAGCTGAAGGGATGTTTTTGGCTTTTGATTTCTTTTGTGAAGAGTTGTTTGTGTTGGTTAAAGTATCCGTTTATGCGGTGGGCTATGTTTGAGATGGTGTAGACGTGATAGTTTGGCAGAATTCCCTTTTCAATTGCGGTGTCTAGGCGTTTTGCCATTTCTTGGCTTCGGTGGAAGGCAAAGGTGGGGATTAAGATGTTACCTCTGCGTTCCATGACGGTTTGCATTTGTTCTAGGAATTGATCGAGCAATTCGTGACGGGGGGGTCGGATTTTGCCGCCGTAGGTGGATTCGGTGATTAGCAGATCCGGTTTTTTTGGCAGAACATCTAGTTTACAACCTTGGAGAATTTCGGTGTCGTGCAGACAAAAGTCGCCTGTGTATATGATTTTTTTGTTTTCAGCTTCGAGGCTGGTTATTTTTGCTCCTGCGACATGTCCAGCTGGTTGTAGATTAATCTTCATACCAGGCAGAGCTACCGAGTCGCGGCTCCACCAGCAGTCCCGGACTTTTTCGGCGTGACCGTCATTGTATTCTAGGTTGCCTTTTTCCTGCTGAATTTTAACCATATCATGGAGAAGATCAACCGTTACCTCGCAGGTTATATCGGAACCCACTATAGTGGGGTTATTGTTTTTACAAAGACTTAGCAGACTACCGGTATGGTCGAGATGCGCATGACTAATTACCACTGCATCGAAATCTTTGGGAAGCGTTTTAGGCTTTTCATCGAGTTTCGAACCGTAATCTAAGGCTATCTTGGCGGAGTCTGTTTCAACTGAGATGCACGAACCGCCGACTTCTCTAGCAGCACCTAGAACCTGAATCTTCACTTTGTCTCGCTTCCAATAATCTGTTCTTTTCCAAAACTGCTCTTAACATTTTTGGTTAACGCACAAGCATTAAACGTTAATATTAAGATGCTGGTAAATACACAAGATTTACAACATGCACAAAACATACACAATCACAAACACAAAATCCTGCAACACCTAACGCAAAACAGAAAGTACCCATAAAACCATAAAAGCAAACACCCAACCAAACACATCACCCACAAAAAGAGCCCTAGAAGCTAAATTGTGATTACCCCCCGCCTACAACAGAGGCTTCTATGGGAAACAAAGGGGTCAACAACCCACAGAAGATTTTAAGCTAAATAACTACAGAAAAGAAGATAATGGCGTTTGGTGGACGGAGCGGGATTTGAACCCGCGACCTCCACGATGCCAACGTGGCGATCATACCAGGCTGATCTATCCGCCCAAATGACACGGCTTCAGAAATCTACCGCTCCTCGTTTAATAAGCTTTCCTAAGTAAACCATGGGTTTACTTAATACCCAAATAAATAGCAACCAACAAACAACCAGCCAAAAACAACCAATATAACCATACTTTCTATAAAACTTCCTTAACACAGCGTAACATTTGTAACATTAACAAAGTTGTTGTATGATTGTGAAATGTTGGCCAGCTGGATGCCTACTCTTGCTATACACAGCAACCAGCAATAATCAACAACCGACTTTCTGTTATAACTCTGCTATGTTTGCGTACTCCGTTTGTATCTTGCAGTTTTTCTTTTTTCATACACAAGCGCAACGGCTAACCCCGCTATAACAACACCTATAACAATCCCTAAACTGAACTCAAACAAACTAAACCCCGCTACTGTCAGATCAGGTTGGGGTGTGCAGTCTGGGGTATAGGTTGGGTTTAGTGTTGGTTTGTTTTGATTGGGGGCTTCATTGTTGTTTTTGGGGATAGCCACGGTTTGAGTGCTGCTCCACTCACTTACCTCACCCGTAAAATACCAAGGAGCCATACCCCCCTCAACAACACGATGAACATAACCTACCATTGCTCGCACTTGAAAATCTATCTCAGCCCCTGGTGGAAAGACAAAGTACAAACTGCTTCCCCTCATCTCTATGTTCTCGGTGGATGAATACTCTCCTTGAATTGAGACAACAGTTTCAGAGCCGTCATTTCTGGACGGAAGCCTATCTACATTAAAGGTCTCGCCACCCCAGTTTTGGTCATAGTGCCCCTTCGCACGAATATGATAATGGAAATTAACATTCCAAGGAGAGCCACCCGCATCTATTGCTGTGTATGATGTGAAGGGTTCATTTTTTATTCTGAACTCTATGGTTATAGCGTCTATGTGTGAGCCGGGTTGGGTTTCTGTTTGTCCAGTGAACGTATTGAAGGTGGCAGTTGGGGGTATGTCGTAGGATGAATCAAAAATTTTTGCTGTAAAAACCGGGGTTGCGGGTTTCTTTATGGGAGGATTGACATCGGGTTTTAGTATGCCTGGTTGAGCCTGCGTCTCGCCTATACAGAGTAGTCCTGTAAAAAGTAATGTGCATGCTAATAGGGCACATATGAATGCACTAAAGGTCTTTTTCATACTCTGCCACCGTGTAGATATGCTTCTGAATAGGTTATGTAGTTTACGGCGAAAAACAGAAAACAATCCAGCTATAGAATAGATTAGCAAGCTGACGAACTGACAGAAACATGACGAAATAGAAATCCAACAGGATTCTATGCACCATTAAGTCATAAAAAATTCACAGATATATAATAACAGAAACAAACCCCGTCATTATACGTTTACACTATGATGTTTTAGCATATTGAATACGACCTTTATACACAAGCGCAATAGCCAGTCCCGCTATAACAACACCTAAAACAATCCCCAAACCAAACTCAAACAAACCAAACCCCCCTATTGTCACCTCAATTTGAGGAGCGTTATCTGAGGAATAAGTTGAATTTGATGTTGGTCCGTTTTGATTTGGAGATTCATTGCTGTCTCTAGTGATAGTTACGGTTTTTGTGTTGCTCCAACCGCTTGTTTCACCTTCAAAAACATAGTAACTAGTAAAAAGATCTGCTTTATACCAAAAATATCCATGCATTGCTTCGACTTGCACATCAACTTTGCCGTCATCGGGATAATCCTCTGCACGAATATGTATTATAGTATACGCGTCATCATCATTCTGCTTATATCCAGAGTATTCACCAGCACGATGTTGTTGCCAGTATTGTTCATAGTAGCCTTTAGTGCGAACAGCATAATACAGTCCAACATTATAATACCGTTCAATATCCTCATGTAATTTGTCGGGGCGGTTTTGGTTTTTAATCTTTATTTCTATTGCGTCATATTTTTCACGATACCCTGGTTGAGTCACGGTTTCTCCTGTGTAGGGATCGGCATATTGAGTGGGTGAACTTAGTTCTCTGTCTATGGCAACAAAGGTTGCTGTAAATTCTGGAATTGCAGGCTTCTTTGGAGCACTCTGAGTCTGCACCTCACCTATCCAAAATATGTTTGCAAAAAATAGGCCGCTAGTCAATAGGGCACATATGAGTGCACTAAATATCTTTTTCATACCCTACCACCTGCAGATATGTTTCTGTGTGGATATGTAGTTTACTCCAACGCAATAATCAAACACATCTGGCAAAAGTCAGGTTCATGTTTTTGTTTATCTTTTGAGTAAACATGATCTATCATAACTACTATTTTTGAGAGCGTGAGTTAATTTATGCTAAGTGAACAAACAAAGTGTTCAGTTATTAGATAACTATCGTTTCAAGCGGTTTTTGATAGGAAATTGTAACCGTGCACCGTAGGCACTGGTTACACTAACTTAGCATATAGCAGCTAAAGTTTGCGGAGGTTCCCTTAAGCTTTCTTATGTTGCAGGGTAATAAAATCTTCAGTTTAGAGCTAACAGAAGTCAGCATCACACCATATGCCCAAGGCTATAAAAAATTATGTATCATAACCGTTGGCTGTTTGAAAAATTTATAAGGCAACACTACATAAGCTTGCCAAGTAAGGTGCCACAAAGTATGCCCAAAATCAAAGTAGCTCTAATCGGTGTGGGAAACTGCGCCGCCTCATTTATCCAAGGCATCCAATATTACAGTAAACCAGACGCCAGCCAACTTGGACTTCGTAATCCAGTCTTGGCGGGTTACACACCCAAAGATATTGAAATAGTTGCCGCGTTTGATGTTGACAGCCGAAAAGTCGGCCTAGACCTCTCAGAGGCCATTTTTGCTAAACCCAACAACGCGCCAAAAGTCTGTGATGTACCCAATTTAGGCGTCAAAGTTGCTAAGGGTCCGCTTCTGGACGGTGTCGGCGAGTCCACCCAAGCACTAATTGAGATCAGTAAAACCTCAGATGCAGATGTCACAGAAACTCTAAAAGCCTCACATACCGAAATCGTCATCAACTTGCTTCCAAGCGGCGCTTCTGATGCCGCTCGTTTCTATGCCATGCAGGCTATAGCGGCTGGCTGTGCATTTATAAACGCTACACCCAACTTTATTGCAAGCGACCCCACACTATCCCAGCAGTTCAAAGATGCCAATTTACCCCTTGCTGGAGACGACTTAGTTGATCAAATCGGTTCCACCGCACTGCACAAAACTCTGCTCAAGCTACTAAGCGATAGCGGCGTTCACATAAACGAAACCTACCAATTAGACGTCGGCGGAGGAAACGAATCCATCGACACCATGGAACGCACCCGAGACACTAAACGCAATATTAAAACCGAAGCCGTTGCAGCCTCACTAAACTACAAAACCGAAATCGTCGCAGGCTCCACTGACTATGTTGATTTTCTGCAAAACAAACGCGACAGCTACTTTTGGATAAGCGGAACCTATTTCTGCAACACACCCCTAAAAATCGACCTCAAATTCCAGATGATTGATGCACCAAACGCGGGCTCAGTTCTCTTTGACGTAGTACGCGCAATGAAAGCCGCACTGGATAAAAATCAAAAAGGCGCAGTGAACACAGTTTGTGCTTATGGCTTTAAACATCCACCCAAAAGACTCTCAATAGAAGAAACCGAAGCCGAATTCACCAAATTCGTTGCTTAATTCTTCTTCCTTTCTTTACTTTTATAAGAATAACACAATTTTAAAAAAACCGAAAGTAACCTGTACAATACAAACAACACCTAAACACAGACGCATATCAAAAGATAATTACATACGTATCTGCAGGTTTAAACAGGGGGTAAAAGAAGAGTTAGGTTTTTTCTAGATCGCTTAGAATTTTGTCTCTTATGCCGTTTTCTTTGAGCGCTTCTTTGAGATAGTTTATAGCTAAAACCGGTGTGGGGTCAACTCCGCGTAAAATCGCCAGATAAACGCTTAAAAAGTCGCCGATAACCACTGTTGAGAGCATTTTTGCCAATGTACATTCACCCTGTACCTCTAAGTCAAAGGTGATTAACCCAGTCCGCTCCATGAGACTCTTGGTGGTTTCAATTCTGGTTTCGATTTCTATGGGTTCTGCGGTATCACGGATAAAAATTACTGAGAACCACCGACATTGCTCTCCTCGACCGGCCCAACCTACGATTTCATTGTGGTCGAGTTCGGGAAAGTACTCCCACTTTGCAACGGTTTTACTGTTCTCGTTAAACTGTTGCTTAAACCGCTGGGCTACACTACGATAAACCCCAAATCCATACACACACGGAACAGAGTCATCTATATGATAAGCAGTATTTTTTGCGAAACTTTCAACCATTGGTGTATTGAGACCGTTTTCTTTGCTTATCTTCTCTATCATCACAAATGCTTCACCTAATTCGTCTTCCACTCCGTTTACTAATCCTGCTTTTTGGAGATATATCAAAAGGGGCACAAGCATATAGGGCAGTGCGGCACGAGGCGGCATACCAACTGGAACCTGCAGATAGGGCACTTTGTGTGTTTTGGTTGCATCTAGAAGTGGGCCTCCGCTTGTGACACAAAAGACCATGCAACCATGGTTAAGGGCGTCTAGAAATGCACTCAAAGTTTCCTCAGTGTCCCCAGAGTAACTAGAAACAAATACTAACGTATTTTTATCTGCGTATGCGGGAAGATGATAGTCTCGATTAACTTCAAGATGAATGTTTAGTTTGTCTCGTGTCCAATCTTTGAGCAGATCGCCTACTATAGCTGAACCACCCATCCCCACGACGATTATACGATCAGGTTTAGGGGTGTTCACTTGGATTTTCTGTGCTATCTCCGCTGCGTTTCGGTAGTGACTTGCAGCATTTATACAAAAATCTATCATACCGCTTTTGTCGAAAGCACGGATTTTTTCTACATCTTCTAAAATAGGTTTATTCAATTTTGGGCCTCCAACCCGTATTTTTATATCTCAATCCTGCCTTTTAAGGAGAGCGCAGATAAATACGTACGGGAGCCAAACGGATGAATAAATTAAAGGTTTCAATTGCTATTCCAGTTTCAGTCATATCAGATACGCCGCATCTTCGTGAGAAAACCTCAAAAATTGGGATGATCGCGCGTTCAGCAGCAATTTTTCGTGTTGATGAAATCATAGTTTATCCCGACAACATCAAAACAAATCAGCAAAGAGACCAAGAATTCATTGCACTACTTCTCAATTACCTTGAGACCCCTCAGTATCTGCGCAAAGCGCTCTTTAGACTTGATCCGGATCTTCAATATGCAGGCATCATGCCACCTCTGCGTACACCCCACCATCCCCTCAGTGGTAAAACTAAACATCTCAAAGTCGGGGAATACCGGGAGGGGGTCGTGATTTTAGAGCGCAAAGACGGTTTAGCAGTAGATATTGGTGTACAACAACCCGCACTTCTTCGCCAGAAGCAGTTTCAGGTTGGTGAGCGGCTAACGACACAGGTAGTCAAGATTGGAGAAACTGTTGAGGTGCAACCGGTTAGCCGTGAGTATATACCCCAATATTGGGGATATCAGGTACGTGTGGAGAATCGTTCGTTTGGACAATTGTCTATGGAGGGCGGGTTTGATCTCAAGATTGCTACTGCAAGAATCGGGGATGATTTTAAGTCGGTTGCCACAGACATTGGGCAAAAATGGAGGGGCAATATCTTGGTGGGATTTGGTGCACCTGCACGGGGGCTTCATGAAATCGTTCAAGATGAAAACTTAGAGCTAGGGGCACTTGCAGATTTTGTTGTTAACACGGTTCCCAATCAGGGCACAGTGACCGTTAGAGCCGAAGAGGCACTTTTGGCAACCCTGGCAGTCTTTAACATATATTTCCCACGGTAAGTTTTTCTGTTATCGGGGATTTGGCTAAAGGCATAAATGCCATGTTTAGATATGTGGATGCTATGCCGACTCTTGATTTAGCTATGCCAACAGCACTTTTTCTAGCGGTACTGGTTGCATTGTTTCTCAGTAAACGTGTAGAAAACAAATTAACTGAGACAGTGGAACAAAAAGAATTCAAAACCCGCGATATCTTGTTGCTGGTAGGCTTTATCCTCATAATGGTTTCAGTCATAGCCTACACCTCCATAGTTAATCCTGGCGGCATCTTTGAAAACGCCATACTGCTCTTCTTTATGGGCTCCTACACTACCTTGCTCTTCACCTTCTCCTACATATTTTCCAACACAACAAAACCTCGCGTTCAACTAGTATCGGCAGGTTTTGGTGTTGCCGCTATAATTGGGGGAGTAATAAGTCTTTTAGGTCCGCTTGGTGATGCCTTTACAATTTATCGCGCAATTGCTTTTTTTGTATTGGCTGGGTTCTGCTTTGGTGTGGTAATTTTTGAACAGAAAAAACCCCCGACTGGAAAGGGCCGCTGGTATGTGGCAGCTCAGCCTCCGGCACTGTTTTTGCTGTTATTCATATTCTTCAATGTCATATATGGCGGAGCAACTCAAGTTTGGAATCCCGTTTTGCTGGATATTTTTGGTTTCACCTTTGCTATTCTTATCATTATGTATCTCTCCTCTTTGTTTACTTGGAAAACCGTAGGCCTCTTTGCGGTACTGTTGACCTTTATGGATATCTTTTTGGTTTTCAGCGGACCAATGGTTACAGCGGCAGAAACATTCACGGGTCTGGGTCTACCCGTTTTGGTTTATCTGCCAAACATACCTATTGTATTAACTGAAGCGGGAAAAATTGCCTTTAGAGGTCTGGGTTTGGGTGACTTTTTCTTTGCAGGCATCCTTGCGGTTCAAACTTTCAATAAATTCGGTAAAAAAACTGCGGTAATATCGGTTGTTGCGATGGCCTTATCGTTTGGCATCTGGGAAGCATTCCTACCGGAAATAACAACATACTTTAACATCGGAGGATTCCCAGCAACAGTCTGTATCATTACAGGTTGGATACCTATTGTGGTATACATGTGGTTAACAACAAGAAACAAAACCACTCCACCACCTCCGTCTACAACAACCTCCGCTACTGAGATAGTAAATGAACCAAATCTATCAAACTAACAATTATGGCTCAAAGTTTGGGTTAAGCGTCATTTGGGTCTATCTCTTATTAGGGGATAAAGGAAGTTTAGTTCAGTTCAGGAAGTTGATATGGGAAACTTGGTATATTTTGATAGTTTTAAGGGTTCTTAGAAGAGGATAAATTAATTTTTGGTTCCATCTTGTTCGAAAGGAATTAGTTGTTTGTTATGTGTTTAGGTCGGTTTATGTAAAATATTGGTGGATGTGTTTTGAAATGAAAAATTGTTGGGGCAATAAATTGCCCGTGTATTATGCTTACCCGAATAGGGCGCCTAATCCTTCTAGTGCTGCTTCTTCTTTGGCTTTTTCTTCTTCTGCTGCTTTCTTCTTGTCTTCTGGGGCGGCGACTGGTTTTGATTCACCTGCTGGAGCGGCAACTGGAGCGGCGGCTGCTAAGGTTGGAGCAGCTTTGATTGCTTCATCGATGTTAACTTCACTGAGTGAAGCTACGAGGGCTTTAATTTGAATTTGATCGACTGTGACGCCGGCTGCTTCGAGAACTTTAGTTACGGATGCTTCATCTATTGTTTTACCTGCCTTGTGAAGGAGCATCGCTGCGTAAATGTTTTCCATACTTTTCACCTCTTCATCGGACTATTTAACTTATGTGGTGTAACCGACCCGTTTCTGAGCTGGTTGTTACCTGAAGGGCAATTGACCATGCCGATTTCTTGCCGCTTAGAAGAATACCCAATACCTTAAGAACCTTTCGTAGATACAGAGCCCATCTGATTTTTCAGCAAGCCCCCTTTCTAGTTACCCCAACTATAGTACAAACGTTCCACTACACCTAAAAAACACAAAACACATTATCAAAAAAGATATTGACAGACAAAAATGATGCAACTCAGAACTGTTCGGACTTTATCAAAACACGCAAATAGAAATGGGCTCCATCAGACCATCCATTGCCATAAAATACCAGAGTGAAGGACGGATACTTTGATACAAAAGAAACCTTACCGAGTTCTGCTAAGTACTAAAGTTATGGCCAAGTTACTGTGCCAGTAAGACTGTGCCGGCGACACGTAGTTTTGCACCTTCAAGATACATCAGCACTGCAGTATCGCCTGGGTGGTATGCGAGGGGTTTTTCAAGTGAGAGGGTGAGGTTAGGTTTTCTAAAGTCTTCGGCTTCTGAGGCGGTTTCGACTTTGGCGGTTATGAATTGGGTCCAGTGGCCAATATGCATCACCATGCCTTCTTTTATTGGGGTTTGCCAGTACTTGACAAGTGTAGCTTGTGTTTGCAGTTTATTTGAGGTTTTAATGCTTGGGTCGTTGGTTAGCACGACTCCGCGATCGAGGTCTTCGACAACTATGTTTTTGAGGGCTAATCCTACTCGGTCGCCTAGATTTGCTGTTTCAGATTCGTCGTCGTGTTTTTGGATGGATCGGATTTGGGAGGTTTTTGAGTAAGGCAACACATTGAGTGTGTCGTGTTTGTGAACAGAGCCGCTGACAACTATACCCAAAACAACAACTCCAACGCCTTTTACGTTAAATGCGTGGTCGACTGGTACGGTTCCGTTTTGGCTCTCAGGGGGGTTTTGTTCGGCGGCTTGGGCGATTAGTTTTTCTCGTAATTGATTGGGGTCATCTTGGATGAATTCGAATTTTTCAAGGCTGGTGCCTTTGAGGAGGGGTTCGATTTTTTCTTTGGGAATATAGTTGCGCAGTATAAAGTATCCGCTTTGGATGCCGCAACATTGGAGCATGACGAGTTGTTCTCCGAATTGGGAGTTGAGTTCGTCGACTATGATTAGGGCTTTGGTAGCCAGTGAGCAGGCATAGAAGAGAGGCGCTAGCCGTTCGGGGTAGCGGGTGGGTTCAATGAGTGTTACCGTGGCGGTGCCTTTTTTGATGTCATATAGTGTGATGTCTGTACTGGTTCCTTTTTTGCCAATACCGCTGCTATAGTTTTGTGCGCCCAAAACGGCGACTGTGATGTTGCCCATCTTATCTACTACCTGTTAGCATTGTTGGGCAGAGCCAAAGATAAGCATATTGATATGGTTACAAATTTTTGGTAGGTTGATTAGAGAAACGGTTGTTGGGTGTGTTGTTGGTTAGTTGGGGAGTTTTTTGGTTAGCGTTTATATGTTTTTGTTGTTGCATATTGACTGTCACATTTTTTAATTAACGTCTGTGGATTAAGACTATTTTAATTTAGCTTGTCAAGTTTGAGGTGTTTTTATGGAAACGATTCTAAAACAAATCTCTCGACGAGAAACTCCCAAAGAAATTATTGATACCCACGGATACATGCCACGTGTTCATGAAGTTCGTGCTCCTTGTCAGTGGCTACAACATTGTGATGATGGAAAATGTCCGGCGTTTGTGCGGTTAAATGGAAATTTTTACTGCGCAAGAATACGGGCACCAACCTAATTTTTATCTTCTTTTTTAGTTGTTGTTTAAGTGTGTTATTGCTGTTTTTATTGTGTTGATTGATTTTTCAAATTTTTCTTGGGATAGGTTGGATAATTGTAGTTCAATTATTTTTTCTATGCCGTTTTTACCTAAAACCACTGGAACGCCTATGGTTAGATTGGAGTAGCCGTATTCGCCTTGAAGCCATGTTGAGACGCTCATAACACGGTTTCTGCCGGTTATAATTGCATCAGACATTAACGCGATGACTGTGCTGGGTGCAAATTGGGTGCCGCCTTTGAGTTTTATGACATTGCCGCCCGAGTTAATTGTTTTTTGGAGCACTTGCTCGATTTGTTGAGCGGTTAGCAGGTTTGTTATAGGTATACCGGATACTGTAGCGTACTCTACTAGGGGAACCATAGAGTCGCCATGTTCACCGATAACTAGGGCGCGGGTGTCTTCGCGTGAGACCCCTAGTTCACGGGCAATATAGTTTCGAAATCGCATTGTATCTAAGATGTTACCCATACCAAAGACGTGGTTTCGGGGAAAGTTGGTTTCTTTGAAGCTGATATAGGTCATAATATCGACGGGATTTGTGACAATCAGCAATTTTGCATCGGATGCGTATTTGGTGATTTCTTTGGTGATACTGCGCATGATTTGTGCGTTGGTCTTCATAAGATCAATGCGGTTCATGCCGGGTTTTCGGGCGGCTCCAGCGGTTATAATTATCAACTCAGAATCCCGCATTTGGCTAAAGTCACTTGTTCCCTCAATGGTACCGTCAAATTCGATGGCAGGTGAGGCCTGCATCATATCTAGCGCCTCACCCTTTGCTTGGTTTGCGTTTGTGTCAATAAGAACAACATCATCTATTTTATAACGTAAAATCTCAAAGGCAGCAGCACTTCCAACTCGGCCTGCACCGATAACAGTTATCATATCTAAAAGTGGACAGAAAACAACATTTAAGATTTAGCGACGTTGAAGTGTTATCACACTTTTAAATATCAGACTACACAAAAACGCTCAGCTCCAAAAGTTGATCTTCATTTATCTGATGAGTTTAACATGTTTATTTGATTGTCATAATTTTTTTTATCAATATATAAATTATGATGAGAAAAAATTGCATACAGGCTGTGTGCAGTGTTTGTTTTTGCACAGTCTGATATAATTAATTGCCGGTTTTCGGATTACTTTTTTTGGAATTTAGAGCTATAGACTCAGATGCTAGTTTGTTGAGCTATTTGTGCTGAAATTAGTCCTTTTTTTATGGTGGCTAAAATGGAGTCAATATTTTTTGAGGTGGTTTGAATTTGTGTGCAGATGTTAAATAGTTCCGAAACCTGATGAGCGTCGCTTCCGCCAGTTCCGGGTAAGTTTAGTTCTTTTGCGAATTCTTTGGCTTTGTTGTTGCCTTCTTTATTGGTACCGCCATTTAGGACTTCGATGGCGTCTGCTTTGACATTTTGGGCGTATTCGCCCATGCCATAGGTGCGAAAGGGATGAGCTACTATGGATATGGCGTCGATGGATCGGGCATAGTCTGCTACGTTTTCAGGTGTCCAGGGTTTAGGAGGAAGCTCAGTTGTTCCTATAACAAGCATATCACCGTAATCGGTGGTGATTTCGGTTCCGGGGATGATAAGTATGTCGGGATATGCGCGGGCTAGCTCAACTGTGACTTTGCATCCGCGGATGCTGTTATGATCGGTAATCGCGGCGACTTTGATATAGTTGTGAGCAGCGAGCATATCAACAATAGTTTTGGGCTGGATAAAAGAGTCTGCAGAGTAGACTGTGTGAATGTGGAGATCAGCATAGAGAAATTGCGGATCAGGAGTCATGTATGGGCTTATAGGACGCGGGGGTAAAAAACGTTACACCTAAGAAATGAAACTGGATTGTTAAACTGATGTATGGAGTGTTTGTGTTTGTTTGGTTATTATGGTTGGTTGGTTGGTTGTGGGGTTATTTTGTGTTTAGTTGTTTGTGCAGGGTATTCGTTAGTTGAGTTAGTGTTTCTTTGGGTTTCTCGGGGTTGGTTTCAATAGAATCAAAGGATAGGTCTTTTGTTTTGCAGGCGTCTTGGACGGCATCTTTGATGATGTTATTCCAGATTTTTTTATCGTTTAGCAGTATGGTGCCTTGGTAGGTGTTGTTGTTGCGTTTGATGAATTCTGCGGTTTGCTCTGCTACATAGTTGATGGTTTCTAGATCGGGGGGCATGGCGGCTTCGTGTTGGGAGAGAGGGTAGATCTCATCGAGCTCTAGGGGTACAATACCAAAAGGTACGGCATAGACGCAGACATGTATTTGGGCGGCGAGGTCGGGGCCGATTATGCGCATGAGTTGGCGGATTTTTTTCATCTCAGGAGCTTTGTGGAAGGGTTTATTTCGGGTTTGGGGAACAAGAAACAGTATTTTTGCGTTTGTTGGGGGTGTGTAGCGTTGGGTTAGGTGTTTACGGTAGTGTACGATTTCGGGGCGTGCTAGTCCAGCGGCGTTGAAGTAGAAGAAACCGCTTGGTTTAGCGGTTGGGCTGTATTTTTCGAGTAAGTCTTCGTAGTTGCGAACACGTTTGAGAGCGGAGAGCAGAGCGGGGTGGGCGTGAAGACGCATTTCGGTGTGTTCCCAAAGTCTGCCATCGCGTATAGCCTGTTTTATACGTCTGAGTTCGGCTATGCAGACATGAAGGTTGTGCTCTGCTAGGAAGATTTCTTGTTCTTTAGCGGGTTTTTGTTTGAGTTCTTGGGGGGTTTGAGAGCAACATTGGGGACAACTGCAGGGGAAGTAGTCCATTTGGTCAAGTCGCCAGGTTCCGTTTTCAGTCATGTAGCGGCCGTCTCGTGCGTAGAGTGCGTAGGCAGCTGAGTCAAATAGATCACAACCCAATGAGACAGCTAGTGCAAACATGGATGGGTGTCCGGCTCCAAAGAGGTGTAGGGGGCGTTCGTGGGGGATGCCGTTTTTGGCTGTTAGGATCATATCTGCTAGTACGTCGTAGCGATAGTTTTCCATAACTTCAGTGGGGCTACCCAGAGCGTGGATTTGGAAGGGGAGTTTGCTCATCTCAATGGCTGATTGGGCGACAAGGTCTAGGTGGCGTCCGCCTTGTATGGGGCCAACCCAGAGAGTGTCGTCGCGTGTTTTTAGATCAAAAAACGCTTTGGCACGTTTTAGGGTCTCGGCTACAGTGATTTGGGCGTCTTCTTTTGTGACTTTCCATCCTGTTGGGATATCAAGGATTGTGGCTATGTCACTGCCGATACCTTCTTGGTAGGTGACGATTTCTTTTTGGGTAACTTCTACTTCGCCATAAACAAGAATTTGATAGGCGCCGCTGTCAGTCATGATGGCACCATCATAACCAAGAAATTTGTGTAATCCGCCCTGTTCTATGGGAATTTGGTTGAAGCGTTTTTTTATGATGTAGCTGTTTGTGATTATGGCTTGGCATCCAAAGGTTTCTTTGAGCCGTTTACTTGGGATGGGTTGGCTGCTGGGGTTTATGACGGGGAAAAGTAGAGGTGTTTCCACTGTTGCAGTTTTGGTTTTTAGTTTGCCGATTCTACCCAGCAGATCTTTTTCTTTTATTTCAAAGCTCAAGGATAAGAAACCCACACATGAAATGCTGTACACTTATAAAAAAATAGCTTTGCATTAATCCAGAGCAACTATGGATTATAGGAACCATTGAGGCTATAGAAACACCCATCTAGGGTTTTGTTTACGACAATGTGCATATATAGGATTAAAATCTCAAAGCTTGTCCAGTATACATATATTTCTGGAAATATCGCTACCCATTAGTGTTGCAATATGTCTGAGGCATGGATAGCTCAGGTGACATATCAGAAATAGCTAGTGTGATGTAGCATGTATAGAACACCCAAAGACTTTATGGAATATGTAAAAGCAAATAATCCAGGTCAACCAGAGTTTCATCAAGCTGTAGATGAGGTTATCACCTCTGTTTGGCCGGTAATTGAGAATAATCCCAAGTATCAATCCGCCAATATCTTGGAGCGTATAGTTGAGCCTGAACGATCAATCATATTCAAAGTCACTTGGGCCAACGATAAGGGTGAGGTAAATGTAAACCGAGGCTACCGCATCCAAATGAATAGCGCCATTGGTCCATACAAGGGGGGTCTGCGCTTTCATCCAAGCGTTAACTTGGGAGTTTTAAAATTCTTGGCATTTGAGCAGGTGTTTAAGAACTCATTAACGACTCTACCGCTTGGCGGTGCTAAGGGAGGCTCAGATTTTGATCCTAAGGGCAAAAGTGAGGGGGAAATCATGAGATTCTGTCACAATTTCATGTTAGAACTCTCGCGTCATATTGGACCAAACACAGACGTTCCAGCGGGTGATATTGGGGTTGGTGCTCGAGAAGTCGGGTACATGTTTGGCATATATAAAAAGCTACAAAATCAATTCACCGGAGTGCTAACTGGAAAAGGCCTCAACTGGGGCGGCAGCCTAATTCGCCCCGAAGCTACCGGGTATGGGGTTACATATTTTGCACAAGAAATGCTCAAAACACGAAATGAAGACTTCAATGGCAAAACAGTCACCATCTCAGGCTCAGGCAATGTCGCTCAATATGCAGTCCAAAAAGTTACTGAACTGGGCGGAAAAGTAGTAACCCTATCAGACAGCGATGGAACCATCTACGATAGCGAAGGTATTGACTGCGCAAAACTTACGTATGTAATGGATCTAAAGAACAAACGGCGAGGCCGAATCAAAGAATATACAAATGAGTACAAAAACGCCGAGTATCTTGAAGGTAAACGTCCTTGGGGAATTGAATGTCAAGTGGCATTACCTTGCGCTACACAAAATGAACTCAGCGGCGAAGACGCAAAGACGCTGATAAGCAATGGCTGCTACTGTGTATCTGAGGGAGCCAACATGCCAACCGAACCCGAAGGCGTACAAGTGTTTCTTAAAAACGAAGTCTTATACGGCCAAGGTAAAGCAGCAAACGCTGGAGGCGTAGCAACCTCAGGGTTAGAGATGACACAAAACAGTATGCGCCTCTCATGGACACGACAAGAAGTTGATACCCGGCTACATGAGATCATGCGATCAATTCACCAAACCTGTGTACGATATGGCAAAGAAGGACAATATGTAAACTATGTCAAGGGCGCAAACATTGGCGGTTTTGTAAAAGTAGCAGACGCAATGATCGAACAAGGCGTTGTCTAGCTACAACCAAAAAATATAATCCCTACTCTTTTTAGTCCATTATTTTTATTTGACTACTATAACGGTGCATGGAACCAAACGAACTACCTTCTCACTAATACTACCCATCAAAATACCTTTGACTTTTCCCACACCCAAATGCCCCAGCACAACAACATCGAACTCACCTTCTTTTGATACGGCAACAATTTCGGTTGCAGGTTCACCTTCCCGTAGAACAGCCCGAACAATCAAAGCAGGATTTGCTACTTTTATACGCTCAACGGCTCTAGAGAGGATATCGTTATGGAGTTTGCGGAGATCTTTAGCAACAACCATCAGTTCGTTGCCCGGATACATTGCAACAGGTAATTCTGTGACGTTTAGAACCGTTAATGCGGCACAATATTTTCCCGCAAAAACTATAGCAAAATCTAGGGCACGCTCCGAGTTCTCAGAACCGTCCACTGCAACTAGAACTTGTTGAATCAAACATATCCCTGGTAATCTTTCTTGAGACGACATTAAAGTCTTTCTTTAGGCGTTGTCTGGAATGGTTTTTTAGAGAGTAACCCTTTAAGGAAGATAAGCATAGAGTACTACTAGTTTAGAACAAAAGTAGGTGTACACCAATAACTAAGCATACTCAAATCTTCACAATATGCCTTATCGCGTTGGTTTGTCTACCAGCAATCAGTTTGATCTATGAGGCATCATCCCAAACCCCCGAGTCATCTTGGACCAACTTGAAGTCCATGCCAACTGGTCGTGGAGACTTTGGAGTTGCAGTAGTTTCTGGAAAAATCTATGTTATAGGTGGAACCAACGGAACAGATAAACCGCTAAGTGTCGTGGAAGAATACAATCCAGCAACTAACGAGTGGACAACTAGGGCATCTATGCCAACACCTAGAAGCAATTTGGCAACAGCAGTTTACAACGGTAAAATATATGCCATAGGCGGCATAGACAACTATGGGTATGTGGGATACAATGAAATGTATGATCCCATTACAGACCGTTGGGAAACAAAAAGATCCATGCCTACACCCCGAGCAGATTTGTGCGCAAACACTGTTAATCAAAGTATCTATCTCATCGGTGGAGAAACAATATCCTCAAACATTACAAACTTAAACGAGGTGTACAACCCCATAGACGACACCTGGAGCACAAAAGCACCGCTTCCAAATGTAGTTAAAGGTTACAGCTCAGCCGTTGTGAACAATAAAATCTATGTTATCGGCGGCGCGAAGCAAACGTATTCAAGCAGCAGTTTGGCTCGGGTCAACGAAAATCAAGTGTACAACACTCAAACAGATCGATGGACAACCGAAAAGGTGTTCCCATTCACCGTCAGTTGGGGTGCAGCTATTGCTACAACAGGGTTTATGGCCCCCCAAAGAATTTACCATTTCGGAGGTTTATCCTCAGAAAATCAGAACAGAACAGAAATGTTTGACCCAACAACTAATTCATGGAGCACACTTGAATCGATGCCTATACTAAGAAGCCACTTAGGAGTTGCCAGCATTAACGATATGCTGTATGTCATTGGTGGGTTTAACGGCACAAACTGGGTCAACACCATCGAGCAGTTTAAACCCCACAGATATGGGTTGGTACCACCTGCGGTACAAATTACAGCTCCAGAAAACAAAACCTATCGAGATGTACCATTAGCCTTTACCGTTAATAGAAACACCCACTGGGTAGGCTATAGCATAGATGGTGAAGCAAATATTACCATAGGTTCACAGAAAACTCTGTATGGTTTATCACAGGGAGCACATAAAATTGTTATCTACGCTAATGACAGCTCAGGCAACATGGGAGCGTCAAACACAGTTTATTTCTCTGTCGATACAGTTGGCCCCATAATTAATATCATATCACCGAAGAGTCAAGCCTCCTATAGTTCGGCTGACATAGAGTTAATCTTCTCTTTAGACAAACCGGTCTCTGACCTAGCCTATAGTCTTAACGGTGAAGAAAAAATAACCCTTTCTGGGAATGTAACGTTACCAGCATTATCTCAAGGTGGACATCGTTTAACAATATATGCAACCGATGAAGTGGGTAATTCATCTGAGGAAACCGTTCACTTCAGCATTGACCAGTTTCCCTTTGTCTATATCGTAGCGATTATAGTAATCATAATTATCGTTGTAGCCACAGTATACTTACTCTATAAACGTAAAAACACAAAAGCTAAAACAGCCTCAAACATAGAATAAAATCCTACCTAAGCAAACTGCACACAACTCCATGGAAGAATACCGATGGGTTACGAAATTGATTACCTCACAGGCGAAAAAGCAGGTTGCTCTTCACAGATAACCATTGCAGATCGAATCTTTTACGTTAAACTGTTCACATCTGCGCCTTCAAGGTTTTTTTCAGCAGATCAACAGGGAATTATACAAAAAGAGATCTCTCAAGCAGAATTTGAATTGTGGATAAACATCTTATCAGATAGTGAAGCTGATAAAGTAGAAATAGAGAAAAAACTTGGGCAAGGAAAAAAATATTAGCTAAACATCTCTCCAACGGCTTTTCTTTACTGCAACAAACATAATGATCACACAAGCACCTATCAAAACGACCCAATCAATAAACAGATGCATCGCAGAGAGTTCTAAAGCACCTATGGACCAATGCATAATCTCTGCGGCATAAGTTGTTGGTGAGAGATAAGCCAAATAGTTGAATGGATAAGGGACAAGAGTTATGGGATAATACACAGGCGGTAAGGTAGCAAACAACAAGGAAAGCAATCGTGAGAAGGCATAACTCTGCACAACATCACTAGAAAAGGTGGCAAGCATAAAACCTATGGCCGTTGAGAGAGTGAACATCAAAAATAACACAGAACCAAATATGGCAACCTGCAACAGAGACGGCTGGATATAGATAGCCGCTAAAGCGATAAGAATAGCTATACCGGGGATAGAGTAAACAAGTTCGGCAATAGACATACCAGCCAGATACATTTTGGCACTTGCAGGCGAACTCACAATCATATCTTGAAGTTTAAAATCATTTTTTAAGTGTGACAAATCCGATTGCAAAGCAATACCACTTGAGAAAAAAAGCATGATTAACCCACCGGCTATGGCTGTGCCTAACAAATCACCACTGCTCACAAAAGCAACAACCGCCAAAAGTGAGAGCGGCGAAATCACAGCACTCAAAGTAACAATGGGATAGTTTTTCATCTCATATATGGCATTAACCAAGATACCTGCGAGAATTTGGCTAAATCGGCTACGCTTCAAATTCATCCCCCGCTTTCTGCCCAGCCAAACGAAAGAAAATATCATCTAGAGTAACAGGTGAGATGGAGAATTTTGTGCCCTGCTCAGATAACAACTGTGCCAGACGAAAAGCTTCCGCCTCATTAGTCATAATCTGCGTGTAACCATGACTACTCACAGTTATTTCAGCGTCGCCTATTTGGGGGATCACCGTTTTAGGAGGTAACTTAATGCTGTATGGGTAACGCACACTGTGTCGTAGCTCAGCAAGGGTACCCACTGAAATCAATTTGCCCTCTTTGAGGATACCGATTTTATCAGCAAGCTGCTCAGCCTCCTCTAGATAGTGGGTAGTGAGGAAAATGAAACGCGACTTACCCAACTCATGCAAAATATCCCACAACTCCCGGCGCGAAATCGGATCCAGCCCCACCGTAGGCTCATCAAGAAATATGATGGGCGCTTCGGAAGCAGTTACAGTTGCTAGGAGAACTTTACGTTTAGTTCCCCCCGAGAGCCGATTGTTGAGCACATTTTCATACGGTGCTAACCCCAGCTTAGCAAGAGATTCACGGGCAAGCCGACCAGCTTCTTTGTATGGATAACCCCGCCAGAGCAGATAAGAAAAAACGGTTTGTTTAGGCGTCATCCACCTCACTGCACGAGCTTCCTGAGGCACAATCGCAATTTGTTCACGAAGCTTGCAGGTTTGATTAAAAACATCAATACCGTCTATGCTTGCCGACCCCGAAGTAGGTGCAAGTTCAGTAGCAAGAATACGAATAAGGGTAGTTTTGCCAGCACCATTTCTACCGATTAACCCAAAGATACCCTTAGTTTCCACTGAAAAAGTAACGTTATCCAATGCTACACGTCGATCATCATAAACCTTCGTCAGGTTAAGACATTCAAGACTACCCATAAAGCATCATTCAAATGAAGAGAAAGTGCATTATTTGACTTGTTCCACAGTAAAAATGTTTGCCACCATCACAGATGAATTGGTGTTCAAAATAGATGCGCCTTACCAGATCTAAACTATGTCAAAATTCAAATTGACATTCAAACCCCGAAATGATCAGTAAATTTGTAATATTTCGGTTAAACCGAGAGTCGTTTGGAGGATAATGCTTAAACGTCACATACACAGACAAGTATCATCAGAGGTTGGAAGTATGTCTGAAAAGGGCGCAGAAAAGTTCAGTTTCCTCATCAAATTAGCTCTCGAGAGAGGTGCAACAGACGCGAAAATCATAGCTACTGATAAAATTGTCGTTGAAGACCGTGTTGTCCTCAAATGCAAGGTTGGCTGCAATCACTATGGAGAAACTCTTGCCTGCCCACCCTATACACCAACAGCAGAAGAGTTCCGTAAAATCGTCTCGGAATACAGCTATGCCATGTTTATGAAGTTCACCACCAGCGCCTCCGCAGACACCGAAGTCTACAAGCACCTTATGACATATCAAACCGACGTCACAATATCTCAAGATATCAAAGAGAAAGCGGCAAAGTTTTGGCAGGATTGGAAAGATGACAAATGCAAGATGCTACAGACGGTTGTGGATTTGGAAAAAACGGCCATGAAACAAGGCTACAGTTTAGCGGTATCTTTCATTTCGGGGCACTGCCAGCTATGCGATAAATGCAACACTCAAACAGGAATTTGCCGACATCCTGAACTGGCACGCTGGTCGGAGGATGCAGTGGGTGTCAATGTAAAGAAAACTGCTACTAATGCGGGAATAGAGTTTACGTTTCCCTTTGCCAAGAATGCTGATTCATTTGCCCTTTTGCTTATAGACTAACTTAGGAACCACTAAACAGCTTACAAACAGGAAAATCGGTGGCTATGAAGATTCTCTTAGATGAGATGTATGCCGGCTTAAAAGAGTATTTTGAAACCTTGGGTTATGAAGTTTTAACCGCACAGGAAGCGGGGTTGAAAGCGGCAAAAGACCGGGAAGTCGTAGAATATGCCGGTAAACATAAACTGGTACTGGTAACACAGGACCAGAAACCCGCTGAACTCGCAGAACTATTAGGCGTAAAATACGTGTTTATCTCTAATCTAATGATTGCCAAGTTGGTGGATCAAAAAATCAAAGCTGACTTTAAAGAGTAAGATACAAGAATAATACAGATATAAAATTATATAAATTAACGACATCCTGGTTTTTTGCTTTAAGACTACATTTTAAGATTTTAGCCAGCTTAGGGAGCGGCGCTGACGGATGAGGTATCAGTTAGGGAGATTTTGTTTGAGCTTTCAAAGATAGAGAGGGATGTTTATGGGAACAAACGAGAGGGTTTTTGTGCGTTCCCAAAGAAATCGCAAGAAATTCACCAAATTTATGACTCACATAGTTACATAGCGTACGGGTATACATCTGATAAGTTATTAATAATACTTAAAATTCGCCAATTTATTCAATTATGATAGAGTAAACTGTAGAGTTAAGTACAAAAAAAAGAAAGGGAGTGTTTTAGTGTTGTTTATGGCTTTCGACGATAGATAACTAAACCGAAACAGATACAACCTGCAACAAGGACAACTATCAATATCCACCAGGGGAAGCCTTGTGAATTTCCTGAAGTTGCCGTAGAAAGTTCTTGAGTTGCTACAGATTCAGGGTTTTCGATTGGAGCAATTTTGGCATCAACTATGCTGTCAACAACTTGGGCAACAGCTTTACTGGAGCTACCAGAGGAACTACTGCTACTGGAGCTACCAGAGGAACTACTGCTACTGGAGCTACCAGAGGAATTATCTGTGTTGTTATTTTTGTTTTGATCTGGTTCAGTCTTATCATCGTTGCCTGTTGGTGGAACAACAGTCTCATCATCGTCATCAGTTGGTGGAACAACAGTCTCATCATCGTCATCAGTTGGTGGAACAACAGTCTCATCATCGTCATCAGTTGGTGGAACAACAGTCTCATCA
>Ga0123354_10001910_pt1 | contig 26504 bp, 8 predicted proteins | sample TergutLab28metaG_2_FD_97872 | JGI IMG/M metagenome (GOLD analysis project Ga0123354, IMG submission 97872) | Labiotermes labralis P4 segment gut microbial communities from Petit-Saut dam, French Guiana - Lab288 P4 | ecosystem: Host-associated > Arthropoda: Insects > Digestive system > Gut ...
AGAGCCACTCTGGGGGGTCGGCTGGCCAGGGCGGCTTTGGGGGGTGTCTCCAGGGGGGGCGCGGTGTCCAGGGGTTACCCTGGGGGGGGGGGTCGGGTGGGGGTTATCACCCCTCTTATGGTGCCTTGTTGTGAATGAACTGTTAGTAAAGCTCAATGAGGGGAGCGTTTATGCACAGGGATAAGCGGATGACATCTGTCTTCTAGCGGTGGGAAAATTCCCAAACACGGTATCTGGGCTCATACAGTGGGGCCTGCATACCGTTGAACTGTGGTGTGGCGGGCTTGGTCTGTCGGTTAAACCCGAGAAGACCGAGCTTGTTGCATTCACTAGAAAGAGGAAACTTACAGGGTTCTTCGAGCCCCGTCTGTTTGGAAAGACCCTGCAACGTTCCATGTAGGTCAAGTACCTAGGAGTGATCCTGGAATTACGTCTGACCTGGAAGGAACACGTGGACGTTAAGTTGAAGAAGGCTCAAAACTCGATGTGGGCCTGTAGGAAGGCCTGTTGTGTGACGTGGGGCCTGAAACCCAGGGTGGTTCATTGGCTCTACGTTGCTATCATCAAGCCGTCGGTCACTTTTGCATCCTTGGTGTGGTGGCCTGGCTGTCAGACGGCCAGTCCAAGACGAAACTAAGCAGGGTTCAAAGATTAGTCTGCTTAGGGATAACGGGAGCTATGCGCACTACTCCCACCAATGCTGTGGAAGCATTCATCTGCCTCCCCCCACTGGAGTTGGTGGTTGAGAGTGAGGCTAGGTCAGCTGCGCATGGACTCTGGAGTCTGGGATTTTGGTCTTACCTACATCCCAATAGAGGACACAGCAGTATTTTGATGCGGCTTCAGCAGTCAGATCCCATATTTAATATGGGGGGTTGACGTTATGAGGCCAGCATACAACTTTATATAGGGTTACCATGTTGACGAGAGAGGATTGGACTAAAGCAACTGGTGCTTCTCCTGCAGTCAAAGGGCTTGTCTGGTTTACAGATGAGTCCAAGATGAGGGAGGGGACCAGGGCTGGAGTCTATGGGCAATCGGTAGGACGAAGGCTCAGTTTTTTCCTAGGTAGATATGCAACAGTCTTTCAGGCGGAGATATATGCTATCTTAGCCTGTGCCTATGAGATACAATCTCAGAATAGACCGGAGAAATACGCGAGTATCTGCTCCGACAGTCTAGCCCCCTTGAAAGCCCTTAAGGCAGTTAGAACAACGTCTCCTTTGGTTCAGCAATGCCAAAAGGCGTTGAATTATATCTCTATCCGGTATGCGGTGGGCCTTTTTTGGGTCCCCGGACATGCTGGAATACGAGGTAATGAAATCACCGATGGACTCGCGAGGGGCAGCACTGCTCTGAGGTTTCTTGGACCCGAGCCGGCCCTGGGGGTCTCTAGGCGAGATTTACAAAAGAGGCTCGGTCGCTGGCTGGTCAATCAGCACGGGACCCAATGGCGAGTTCTTGGTGATAACCAAAGGCAGGCTCGAGAGTTTATCTCGGGACCTAGTCTGGGTACCAGGGCAAAATTTATGACCTTTAATAGGATTCATTCCAGGGTTTTAACTGGCATTCTTACGGGTCATAACACCCTACCTACTAGGGCTGCTTGACAGCCCCTTGTATAGGAAGTGCAGGATGGGAGAGGAAACCTTGGCTCACATTTTATGTGAGTGCGAGGCTTTGGCCTCAGACATACATACCTGGGCTCCTTTTTCTTGGAGCCGGAGGATATTAGGAGTTTAGGCTTGGGGGCCATCTGGAACTGTAGTAAGGTTGCGGGGCTCCCATGATTCGATATGGGGCACAAAGGGCCCGTCCTAATCAAGGCCTAGGAGCATCGGGGCTGAGAGGCCCCGAACTCAAATGCAAATCTATGTATCTTATCAGTATCTACTTTTTATCCAGTCTCCTTATTAAAAACTACTCATGATTCTGTGACTTTCTTTATAGTATGTCCGCTTCCGCCCAATATGTCAAGATCATCAGCATACAGCAAAAGTTGATGTGTACCATTTAATTTCAAGCCATCCTGGTTTACCTGAATCCTCCTAAAAGCAAACTCTACAGCAAAATTGAAAAGCAATTTCGATAAAACACTCCTTGTTTCAAACCATTCGTAATAGGAAACATGTCAGACAAATGTTTGCCTACGCGGACTTGGCTATAGATAACATTCATACACATTTTTGTCAGACTACCTGTTTCATGGGGATTCCAAACCGTATGGGACCATTATACAACACCTCCCTCCTAACTGAATCATAAGCTTTCTTCAGGTCTATAAATAGATGCTGCACTGCTTCATTGTATTCCCATTTTTTCTGAAGTATTTGACAATTGCAGAATATAGGATCAGTAGTTGATCTGTTGCGTCGAAATCCACACTGGTGATACCAAACAATTTCCTATGAATGCGCAGTTACCCTTGACAGCAGATGCTGACGAAAGTGATATGCCTGTATAATTTCTATAATCTGTTTAATCACCCTTCTTATAGATAAGTACAATGATCGACTCTCTCCAATCGTCAGGCAGTTCTCCTTATTCCAAATAGAATTTATAACAACGGATTGTGCTACCGTCTACTTTAATCAGTTCTGCTGGGATTTGATCATTACCTGGTGATTTGTGTCTTTATAGCTTTTCAATAGCCATCTTAACCTCAAGGGCACTCGGCTCAGGTACTAGTGGTTCTGCTGTATGTATTTCTGTCTGCCTGATATCACTAACCCATATATATTGAAGAGCTGTGAGAAATGGTTTCTTTTCCTCGCCAAAATACCGTGGGAGTCTGTAACCAGATCACTATTCTCATCCTTTAGTATATTAGTTCTAGACTGATAACACTTCTTAAAGTGAATGTTGCACCTATACAAATCTCTGATGAATTCCGGTGACACCATCGAAAATCGAACCCGCAACCTTCCAGTAGGCATGCACAGGCCGATCCCAGTGGCCGGGCCATGTAAGGCGTAGTTCTGCAGCTATTCGGTTGCTGGTATTGTGGGTTCGAATCCCGCTGGGGACATGGGTGATTTTCTGTTGTGAGTGTTGTGTGTTGTCAGGTAGAGGTCTCTGCCACGAGCTTAGTACTCGTCCAGAGGAGTTGAACGGACTGTGATATGCGTCGTTGTGTGCGATCTAGAAACCTGAAGAATGAGGTTGCCTTGGCCCACGCTGGGTTGCAGCGCCATAGCAAAGATAAAGTATGCACATATTTGCACTATATAAGTAAAGCTTTTTTTTTGTAATGTGCAACACTGTAGAAGATTAACATGGTCCATGCAGAACGTCGAAAATAACAATGATTTGTACCATGATATAAACGTACGCGAAGGAATAGGGTAGTGTGTATAGCAAAACCAGCGTTAACGCTAGCAAGCAGTCGGCAGTATCCGTTTGATATTTGCCTGTTGCTGTATGTACAGTCTCGAACTCCTGATGATGGACGGAAAGACCGTCCGAGACATGTAGAGTGTTACTCCAAATAAAATTAATTTGAGACACTTGTGCTTCTAGTTGGTTTTACTATACAAATATATTACGATGCAAGATATGTGCAGGTTTTTGGAATGCATTGTTATTTATAATTATAAATCCATAATTTTAATTAAACCAAAGATAAAATGCCTACTCGTAACAAGCACTCCTTTCTATGTATAATTACATTTTGGAAGGTTCGCTCTGGAACTTAGAAGTTCAGCATTTCGCAACAGAGGTTTCCGATGCGGCGCAACGGGTAATAACCGCTTAGCGTATAGCGTATGTATGTAAGGAATTTTTTCACATAATTTAAGAAACAAAGGTACATGAAAGAGAGGTACACGACCGCGAGTTTCAAAGGTTCTGTTTCCTTAAACGGAAATTTGTCGTCTGTAAAACTTAGTTCGTTGCGAGTTTAAGAATTCAAACTGCACTTGAAGATCAGAGCTACTATAGAACATGGCTTCGTCGTTCCATTCATTTGATACTGCTGATAGATATCAGCAACCATTTTCACTGACATACATCTCCTTTTCCCAAACCACCCTCGTCATCAAGGCTGAGTCTTATACATACCCTGCTTCAAGAGACTGGGATAATAAACCTTTCATTATCAGGCTGTGAGTAAGTCAACATCTCCGTGGAAGATAGCTCTTGTAGCGTAGTTTCATTGGCACTGTACTGATTCTTGATTATCCATAAATGAATTTGTTAGCTGTAGTTTCTCTCTTACTCAAAGTTGTTGGTAGAGAAGTTATAGATGAATCATAGCGGGATTATAGACGAGGATTTGTGCATTCTAATTTACATATCTATGCTGCATATTGTGGCTGTCTACTGTTCAGGAGGTAGCGATACACGCGTGTAAAAACAGATTGCGTTGAGCTGAAGGGAGGTTTTGTGTGTATATTTATGTTCTTGCCCGTAAATTGGAGGACGTAAATAAATTCACTCAGTCGACATTTTGTTTTGCCTGTTTCCCTTCTTAAGAACAAAAGCGTGCCTTTGAGATTACCACTTTCTGTGTGTGTGTGTGTATTTGTGTGTGTGCGCGTGTGTTATTTTTCGTCTCTTTCCTCCACTTGATATAGTCATTAATTTGACCGATTTTAATGAATTGTGAACATTTTGCTACTTGAGGCACCCGAATACGTACTTCTGAATTTCTTGCAATAGGAAATAACAAAATTGCGGAACCGCAGACGTGTGAGACTGTCACGACACTACAGCATCAACTGACAGTTAGGCCGTAAAAATAGTTCATGGCAACAGATCTTGGAAAAATAGATGAAGTTCTAAGGTAATATATATTTTTTTGAATTTGATGTTTTCCATCCCGAAGTGTTAAAACATATTAATACAACACGTCAGTAGATAACACAACACTTTATTTATATACAAGAATAGTATATTTTGTCAGAGCGACAGGTTTCGACCTTATAAATTCATCTTCAGACCCTCCAAGAAGACAGATCCAAGAGTTGCTTTGGGTCTGTCTTCTTGGAGGGCCTGAGGATGACCTTATAAGGTCGAAGTCTGTCGACCTGACAAAATATATTATTCTTGTATATAAATAAAGTGTTGTGGTATTTACTGACGTGTTGTATTCACATGTTATAACACTTCGGGATGGAAAACGTCAAATTTGTAGTTGGTCAGACTAGTTCCATCAGTCGGTACAAGAACATAAGATCCAAGCTTTTAAACAACTCTTGGATCTGTCTTCTTGGAGGCCCTGAGGATGACCTTATAAAGTCGAAACATGTCGCCCTGACAAAATATACTACTTTTGTATATAAATAAAGTTTTGTGTTATCGACTGACTTGGTATATTCATATAATATTTTTGTGGACGATGAAGTAACAAGATGGGGGCCTTACTTAAAATTTTCTTTGACGTTTGGGATGGTGACGATAATTAATCAACCGTTGTATCTAGGCATATGAAATTAGGTACGGAGATGCAGCGTAACCGCGAATGGCTGTGAACGACAGGAGGCTCTGAGGAGTTGATAGCCGACAAATGCAACGTACACCGAATTCGAACTTACTGCAATAAGCTCTTCACACTAATGTACGTAAACAACAGGAGCAATACTGAAAGATCCAGGAATTGCGATCTTTGTAGTGGGGTAGAAGTATTACTGTGTATCTTGCAACTACTTCTTTATTATCTGTATATTTAACCCTTTAATGACGAAATTTTATCTGTCTAATTTAAGGACCCAGTTCGTACCGCGCAGTAAACATTCTCTGCCTCGGTTATAAAAACCGATAAGTTAATACTATATAGAGAAATAATCGCTGCTTGTTATAAGATCCACGCAGAACGCTTAAATGCATTGTGGGCAGAACACAGAATTTCTGAATGTTAAAGTTGTTGGTACATAGAGTAAGTCTTAGGCTTTAGTAGGCTAATTATTTAATCTGCATGATACCATTAGAAAGGCATCGTAACAAATGTTGTATGAGAATGTGCATTGGATTGATCTGGTTCAGTATAGGGACTACTGGTGGGATTTTACGGGCATTGTCATGGAATACTGAGCTTCTTAAAACCCGGTAATTTTCTCGACTCGCTAAGCGGCTGCTATCAATTCAGCTTCCGTACTCATGGATTTATGGAACTGATTGGTTTTCTATAAAGTGCAATATACCCACTCTGTAAGGATTTACTGAACAGGAAAATTGATTTTACTGGCTTCCAGTCAGTTTTTACTTGCTTAAAAAATGATTCTCTTTTTTTTGTATGTGCTTCTCATATTGTGTTCTTTTATTTCGTACGACATAACTTTATTTAATTTCACATTTTTCTGTGGCATAATGCTCTTCTGTTAGAACCTGAAAGGACAGGAGTAAGTACGATGTCATAAGCTGTACGATGAAATATCGTATTCCCATATCTCTGGTAGATGGAATGCCTTCCGTAAAAGACCTCTGATCGAAACATTACCACACAATTCAGTCTGGACACATCGCTCTCTCTTTTACAGAAGAAACAAAAACCGAAAGAGGAAAGAAGCTCATTCTGATGGGAAACATATGAGAACGGGCTATCCCATATGTCTCTTTTGCATAGACGAAACATCGGCAACTTGTGTCAATAATTGTCCAACAAGATGGAACACTATACAGTTCATTTATACCTGCAAAATGCTCTACATGTTTCGGGTGGTATCTCCACCCATCGTCAGGATCTCATATCATGTACCTACAGTATCTGGCATTAATGAGACCGTTACTGCTACCCGTCGCGAACAGGTAGCAGTAACGGTCTCAATACAGCCAGATACTGTAGGTACGGTGTTATGAGCTCCTGATGATGGGTGTAGAACAGCTTACAGATATAAATAAACTGTATATTATTGCATCTTGATGGGCAATTATTGACACATATTACGCGACGCACGGACCATTGAACATAAAATTCATCGGCAACTTATTACATTTGTTCCTAAAAAATGAGTTAAAAATGTTTCTTCATTCCTTTTTCAGAAGACCTCAGCACAGCAATGAATAGATAAATTTAGAATGTGTCGGCGGCAAAGTTCAGCAAAAGAGGAATATATCATTTAATATTATATGTGGACGTGGCGTTTGATAAATTAACTGAGCCATTTCTGAAATATGCTCAAGTTCAGTTCTTGAATTCGTTCCAAAGCGGTACAGTATGGTTGGATTTAGATTTCATCGTGCGATATAATGGTCCATAAAATGTACAAAGTAGGAAGATTAATACATGCTTTAGATAGTTTTAAATTTCCCTGCATCTTGGGAAAATTCTGCTATACATTGTGCCATTGTTTGGCACAAAGTCTTACATTTAATGCTCATACATAACACTTTTGACCAAACCATTTTCTCATCGATTTTGTTTTCTGTACAGATATAATTAAACCACATTCTGTTGTTATTTGGTTTAACTTATGCGCAGCTTTCTGTAGAAGAATAACAGCAGCAGAGATGAAATACATGAGAAGAACAGCAGGATACACTTGGACCGATTACAAAACAAATGCACAAATTGCAAAGGAGTTAAAAATAATACCAATTTTGGAAAAATTACTGGATTACAAGCGAAACTGGATACAACATGTAAATAGAATGCCTCGAAATAGATTACCCAGGGTAATGAAATACTACTCCCCAACTGGCAGAAGGAATTATGGTACACCTTTGAAGAGACTTCTGGATACGTGAGACTGGAACGGGTGAACAAGTGGCCCAACTCCATGAAAGATATATGATGATGATTACCGATAATAGTTTAACATCTCAATTTAATCTTGAAAAGTTTTCAAGGCGCTGGTTAAGTCAAGTTAACTTAATGAACCAGTTTATCCTGTATCTGAATAGCAGTACAGTCTCGCGAACCGAGTTTCAAACAGATATAATTGAGTAGCGTTTTTATTTGACATTTTTTTAAGACGCTGCTTGCTTTAAAAATATTATAATAGAGTTCCACTTGTATACAAATTATTGCAACTATGAATGTTGCTAGATTACAGAGCAGGAAGTGAGTCCAGACGAGAAAAGGGCACATTTTAGCCAAACCAAAATAAGAAGGTTGATGATAACTGTACCAGAATTAAAAATGAAGGAATTCCTCATCAGACAAGTAAGTTCTTAGAGTCCTTAAAAAGGTGTTGTAACCGGCCAGGTTCCGTAGTTCAAATCCCGGACTAGGCAACCAAGAAGGTGAGGAGATGAACTGGTCCTCGGTCATTGGCTAGTTGATATATTGAAAGGGAAGAGGTAAAGTTTGGTGTGCACACGTGCACTTGCCAGGCTAAATGGATGAGACTGTTGAGTTCCCCCTACCACATATGAATTGATTCTCTGTTTGCGATGTCAGCTGTGGGCAAGTGTTCACTGTTGGTATCTGTATCACTAAGGCTTATGAGGTAGTCAGTTGTGCAGAGATGTACGCTGTTCGCTGTTGTGAATGCTAAATGAACAACGAGCAACCAAAAGTTGTTGGTGTTGGAACATCAGTGAATAAAGAGTACTGAAAGAGCAAAACGGCTTCTAATTCCCCCTGTATATTCCTTGAGAGGGATCCGTGCCTACGACGAGCTACAAATAGCTGTAACCGAAGTCGGGCAAGTCAAACAGACGGTTACAGTATCATCTTCATTAAGATTACATACAGTTAACCAGTTTGTAATGTAACGTGCGAAGGGTTTTCGGACAGTAATGCCTCCATGTTCATATCTTTGTTTGCAGATAAGGTATTTACACGAAACAGAGGACGAACTAGAGTTCAGGAAGTGTACTTTGTTCCTATATCTCATTTTTCCACGTAGTCTCTCTCTCTCTCTCTCGTTCGATATAACGCCGCCAGCGCTGAACTAGACTTTCGAGCCGTCGCTGTACAAGTCTATCAGCTCCTAACCTAATAAACACGACACTACAACTGCAGTGCTAAAACAGAAATATTAATATATGTCACTAAACTGTTGTAAGATGTGAGATCTTATTACAATATTGGAATTGAAATGATGTTATGTAAGTGATTTCCTTATTGTACTTCTATAGTGGTTTGGCTGGTTAATGGCTTTGTTATAAAAGCCGAAACATGTAGCGATTTTTCGTAAATAAGAGGAGTTTTTTTTAGCAAAAGATAAATGTTTTATCGACTGAATCAACAACGTTATCTGGTTTTTTTAATCGTTGTACCGTGCATTTTGATATCTATAAAGTTCATAACCAACAAATGCACTCTTTATTAAACTTGACAAAGTTTTAAAATTTACATTAAAAATCACTTTTACTTGCTCGTACATGTTTCGGTCTAAGACCATCATCAGGGAGCCTTCACTACAGCCTAGCTAAAGTTATATTTATGTTAAAATTCGGAAAAACCACGTCGTTATATGTTATGCGGTGGTGTGGCAGCGTGTTGTCTGATGATGACCGTAGACCGAAACATGTAGGAGCAAGTCAAAGTGATTTTAATGTAAATTTTAAAATGTTGTCAAGTTTAATAAAGAGTAAATTTGTTTGTGTATGGACTTAAAATTATCTGGGTTTCATATTGAAACTAATTTAAATATATAACGAATGTAACTGTCATATAGCCTACGACATTTCTTGGGCGTGACGTGAACCATGCAAAGCATGACTGGAATACCATTAATTGAAATCCTGCACATTTTGTATGTGGCGTAGGAGCGATCAGTTTAAGGACGCGACGGTGGGTTGAACGACGCATGTGTAAGTGCGCCTAGGGAGCGCATTGTATCCACGTAGAGTTCATTTACTGATTTCCATACTGCTGAATGTAGCTTTATTAAGCTGTAGCTAGGTAAGCGTGTGGGCAGAGATGAAAACTACAGCTTCAAGACCGAGGATCTGCTGCTGTGTTGCCTGGTTATGGCTGTCACACACTTTAGGAGGTGTGATGGATGCGTACATCAAAATGGTTGAATGATGATTAGCAGAAAAAAACGGATAAAATTCGGGGGACTTCCTGCTCAAATATCGCTTCTTTCACCACAAATCTCTCATGACATCATCCGGGATTGAATCCGAGGCTCTTAGATGAGAACCTATCGTCTAACCATCTCAGCTACGTTACGGCCTGGTGTTCAGATTGTTTCCTTAATAACTCCTTACTGTCTGTATTGTCCACACCTTGTCAAGTATTATGGCTGTGAGGTCTTTAGTTGGCTTGCTAAACTTCTATTCTTATAGACTTCTATAACCGTCAACCGTTTTGGCATGCATGGTTATGACTATGACATGCACGACTTACAATCGCCACCGGGAAGTATGTAACAGTCATCTGTTTATACACGAAGCAAGGCATATATCTTGGAATAAATATTACTTGTGCTTTAAAGTACAGAGCTTTTAGAAGGAAACTGTATGCGGTTTGTTATATTTAGCAGTAACGATGGCGCATTGCATTAGAACGGTCTTTGAAATTCGTCGTTACCATTTTAAACCAAAGGGTTTTAACTGACTTTTTGGCTAAAAATTTAATGTCCTTCATTTACAGAGACAGATTATTGGTAGCGGGCTGAGAGCGGATTGCATTATGGACGTCACAGGTTCGTTCTTTTTTTGTCTTAGTGTCTTGTGACTAATACCTTTGATATCGGAACACCAGCCCCTATGGACCCTTTTGTGTAACACACATCAAACGCTATGCACTTTGTTGCAACATCATAGAAAGCTAAATATATGTTTAATTATTTCTTTTCTACCGAAACAGAAACCTGTATCAACAGTGTATGACGGTGCATGTCACGAACTCGCAGTTGCAAAGGACATTCATAAAGCGATTTTTAAGTAATTTAGGTGTAAAATAAATTGCCTTAACAAGTGTAGGATACACTACAATTTACGAACCGTGAAAAACGGTAAACTTAGATTGAAACAGAACTTGGAAATCTTTGTTGTAACTGACTTCTTGAAACTGTTCGATTTGTTGATCTCTTATATAATTAAACTGAAGGGAGTGATTTATTACATCATTAAACTGAACAGACTGTTCGAATGGTTGATTTATTACATCATTACAATGAACGGTCCGTTCAACTGATCGGTTATTAATGAACTGTCCCCCTCTGGTTTCTGAACAGAACCCGCTTTTGGAAATCATCTAAGAAGTGAGGAAATTAACATGGACTGGAAAGTAATTTGTGTGTTTTACGCCTGTTAATTATTGACTTTAACATGAGCGCCAGGATGATTACAGGCTATGATTCGTGACTGAGAAGTTTAGAAGCAGTGCTACTGAGTTCACTTCATATTGCTGTGGATAAATTATTCGTCAGTAGCATGCATTCAGTAAGTTAGTTCATTTGCATTCAAAGTGTTGACTATTCACCGTGGATGTAGCCAGATAGTTCGTAATTGAGACGATAGTGACAGAGAAACAGGTTAAAAATTATCCCTATGTAAATTTCTTACATTTTTATTTCTCACGATCTGTTTATTTAAATTTCATCCATATCTGCTAAAGCCTGCAGTATACACAGCCTGCTTTGCGGTACGCACGGACAAAATGTATAGATCGCAAACACTATACTACCGATTTTGTATCCAGTAACTTTACCCTAGCACGTTCCCTACGGTACATCCTGATGATAAAGTATGTTAGTCGTGAGCGCAGGTGACATCTGTCGGGCATTACAACATACAGTTTAATCATTGTATTTACATTTTACACAGGCCTACACGCGTGAATGCAAACGTAATTTCATCTGAACAGACATACATGCGGGTGCATACATACATACACACATGCTTCCTCGTGCATGAGTTTGTATACAAATATACTAATATACAATTGATTCGATGGAACAGAGTCCTCATGTAGAAAGCATAGCTCCTTACCTAGACAAGAAATTACATGCAGTTTATAGAACCCAATGATCTGTTACCTTGCTCACAAAGCTCGCAATATTTCCTGTCCTGAACCTGATCAATCCAGTCGAAGCCGATCGATACTATTCTTTAAGATCACGTGTAACTATACATTGACATTTGTGTGTGGACCCTATGTACGTTTATTGCCTTTCGCTGGGAAGGGACAATATCTGTGCGAACTGCGGGCTCTGAAAAGCCCGTTATCAGTCGCTCGGATGATAGGTGACAGAGTATAGAGCTCGAGTGGAATGATACCGATCGGGGACAAACGGTGTACTGGGAGAAGAGCCTGCCCCACTTCTGATTTGTCCAACACAAATCCCACGTGGAACGCCATAGGGTTAAAGCTGTGTCTACACGACGATAAGTTGGCGAATAACCGCTTGAGCACTACTATTACGTACGTACGTACATATATACATACATACATACATAGTGTATACATACTTACATACACACACACAAGCACACTCATACATACGTACATCCCTACATACATAATACATACACACATAATACATACATCGAAGTAGTGTACTATGATTTTCAAAGCTAATATTGAGGTGCTTTTGCAGACTGTTGTGTTTCAATTAGGAGGTTGTAAGGTAATAATTTGAGGTAAATTTGAAAATGCACTTCGATTCCATTAATGCAGTTTTATTTGTTGTTTATTCAAGGAAGATGCTCTTGACCCGGCCCATATACCGTAGAACGTTCGAATATGAATTTGAAAGGACGTAGGAGGGAGTCCTGGAATGTTTGCCTGGACAGGCTGATGAAACCACTAGAGACGTCAGTCAGCATAGCCGGTGTACAGCAGAAGGTGAAGTCGGTTATGTCCCGATGATAAGTCGGAAGATATTTCGCTTAAGAAAACGTGCTCAGTAGTTTTATATCTGATGAATGTACTTTCTTTTATCTTTATCGTTGCACCGTGAATTTCGTAGTCATTTAATTAGCACACCAACTAATGCACATACATAACATTTTTACATTAAAACATTTAAAATCGCTCCAACATATTTCGATCCTAAGATCATCTTCAGGGAGCTACACTGCTGCCACAGCACCAAGTTAATGTAAAGAAATTAATCAGTGAGTGTTTTTAAAAATGTGACTTTAGCAAAGAGCAGTGTAGCTCCCTGAAGATGATCTTAGGATCGAAACATGTTGGAGCGATTTTAAATGTTTTAATTTAAAAATTTTATGTATGTGCATTGGTTGGTGTGCTAATTAAATACTTTTTTTTTAAGTGAGACATCCCCGTTATATTGAATATAAACTAAAATGTAATATAAAAATATATAATAGTCATACACAACTTTATATTTTATTAGATTATAATACCAGCTACACTTTTCGGCCCAATTGTAAGGCCATCTTCAGACTGTTTAAAGATGAGCCTGAAGATGGCCCTACAATTGGGCCGAAACATGTAGCTGGAATTATAACCTAATATAATCTGATAAAATATAAAGTTGTGTGTGACTGTGTTATATATTTTTATATAATAGTTTAGCTGATGAATGTCCATTAAGATACGTTCGTATTGTTTTCTGGTTCGTATAAATATTGTCATATTTTATTGAAAATATATTGTCATCAGAAAGTTATTACGTTCTTCCGTTGCCAAATTTTGTAAAAATACTTTAGCCAGGAATTGATTTGTTACATGCGCCTAGACATACTGACTGACCTCACCGGTAGAGGAATAGGACAGCTTTTGTGCTGTCGTCTGTTATTAGGAACATCTGAGTCTACTTGTGGACCTAAGGTACATATTTTACACCCAGGAATGTTACTTCTCTCATACCGATCGTAGGAATAAAATGATGGTGTAGAGGCTCGGTTGTTGATAGAGCGCCATTTCATTGAAGGATTGTGTGTCTGGACCAAGACTTAGGAACGCTATAAAAAGGTGGAGTGAGATGTGGGAGGATAAACACAAGGCAGTTAACTACAACAGTTTTAGAAGTGAAGTGATCCATCTCAAAAACTATATTCTTTTTTTTTAACAAATGCTAACAACATTCCAAGGCGTGGCTAATGTTAACTGATGGATACAAATTGAATTTTTGTTTTCATCCGTGAGAATTTCGGCGCCCCTATCCATTTACACTATGATATTTCGACGTACAGACGTTCGCATATCTTGTATTTCTTGTCTACTAGGCCTGATTGTTTAAAATAACCGTCTAAAGAGGATATATTGATAAATAAGAGTGGCTATATTGCCGCTGCCCTTTCCAATTCCTCATTTTTGTATCACTGCAGTTCTCTTATCCTATAAGTATCTTTTCTCTCCCTGATGTACGGCTTGTACGTTTAAATTCAATTATGACTCTCGTAATATTCTAAGACATCTACAAGTTTATAGAACTCGTTCTAGAAAGTAGTTCTGCATATTTAAACTTTCAGTACATTGATATGGTACATCTTCCGTGAAATATATAAACACAAATAAACTTTCTTCATGTTTGCACCGTGCATCAATGATAATTAAACACTTTATTATCCAACTAATACACAATATATAATATGTAGATAAAATGAAAATTATAAAATATTTAAAAGTGCTCCAACATGTTTCGGATCACGGAGGGTCCATCATCAGGGAGACTTGTACAGTGCTTTGCTAAAAATTACAGGAATGATTCTATCGTGTCCGTTGACATGGTGTTATGGCAGCATATTCTGACCCGTTGTGCGTGTGCGTAGTTCACTGTATATGAAGGCACTGCCTTCATATACATATTCAGCTAGTTCCGGCTGTTTCTTATAGTCTCTTCAGGGTACACTGATATACATATACATACGAACTTTTTTTTAACTCCCTGTATATCGTTTGTGCTGACTGAAAATGGCTATAAGAAAGAGGGGAAACATGTTGAAGTACTCTCCTGTATGTGTGAGTAAGTAAAGTCTGCTGTGTAATTTTTTGGATAAAACGTATTTATGTGCCAGTGTGTATTTAGAAAGTAGAAGATCGCTCGACAACATAAAACAAGAAAACAATTTTTTTCTTTACTTCTTGTGATGCGTACTTCGAACGAAGATGATAAACACAACGCATGATGGATACTTTATTGGTCTTTCCGTCTTTCAGCCTGTCTGTCGGTATATTATGTGTACGAATCTCCTAGATTAGTCCGTACAGAAGACACATCTCGGAAGACCTGGTATTAGAAGGGATGATCATATTAAAATTGACACTAAATGTGTGTGTTGTGACTGGGTTTAGCTCGCTTAAATTAAGATTGCTTTGAGCATTGATCGCACTTTGAGTCGTACGAAATTCCGAGACTGTTTGCCTTTCAGGGATTCTGCTCCTTGGAGATGGTTATACTAGCGTTACGCCTATGTGCACGTCACACTGTTCGTGGTTACAGCCGTTAATGTGGGTTGTGGTAATAATTACGACTAACGGAATAAATGAGGTCGAATTTACACCCTCGTTAATATTCCCTTCAGGATCTGAAGTAAATGCAATGAGTTCTCCTTGGGAAACCAACCGTGTCATTGCATCTCGACGCGACTGATGTCGCAGGGAGATGTCACGGTGCGATATTTGAAATTATCACAGCTGTGTTGCTAAACATTCAAGTCTTCTGAGATGTTTTGCCATGCAGATTTGTATGTACTTACTGACGTTTAAAACCCTCGTTCAAAACATCGGCCAGTAATTGCCAATCTGCACGGCCTACACATCCTAAAATACTTCATATTTCACAAGATTTTTTTGAGTACGTTCGCAGGGGCTTTGTGAAATGAAAATTCTGAATTTACCACTTATTTTTTATCGGCGACATAATAACCTCCCATATCTGTAGTCACATGCGGAGTTGCTGTAAACAGACAGTGCTGTTTCAGCCCTGTTTGAATGCCTCCTAATGCCATCCTGTGTGTCATCATTCCTCGATTTGGTCCCAATACTGAACCTGATTAAAATATTTTTTTTTTCACTGATACTGCATTGCAGATCGGTCCCGATTATGAACATGTTATTTGCTTCATTTTCTTCATTGCGGGTTGTAACGAGGCAGTTCTGTGAGCTGAGACAAAGGCATGCCAGATGAACCAGTATGTGTACGGATTAAACGGTAGCTCTGAGGGATGTACGTAGTTCGAATCGCATTTATATAGCTCTTTGTTCCTACGGTACAACTTTCAGAACATTTACTATGAAGCAGATGATTAACCTTTAAAGCAGAAGGTCTACTCTATGTAACATCTGCTTTAAAACTATTGAAACATGCTATTTCTCCTCAGAGTGTAATTGTATATTTATTATTATTATTATTATTATTATTAAAAGACTGGTATAAATTATTTTGATTTTCAAAGGGCGATATTGGCACTTAAGAAGTGTTTTGAACCTGCGTCATTTGTACGGTTTTTCTTCCACGCAGTCATTCATTTATACGTCGTAATTTCAAAATGTTCCCGGAATTACTTTGTTTCTGAGAAATAAAGAAGTTTACAATTATCTAAGCTACATTGCCTTCAAACGAGTCCATTTATGCAAATATGTACTTATGCCAGCGACCGCAAAGTGTTGGAACGTTCTTGCAAACTATTTTGTTAAAGCCTTTTCAGCCCTTTCATCACATTCTTAAAGATGTCAGAAGCACCACAACAGCGCCGTCCATTCAGTTTTGATTGTAGTCGAGAGAACAGGTAATAATCAGCTTGAACCAGGTCAGGAACGTATGGGCAAAGTTCCAGTGTTGTCACATTGTTCTATGCTAAGAAATTGTTGGCCACAACCGACTGGTGTGCTGGAGCATTATCATGAAGGAGAAACTAACTGTTAGTCCTCAATTTTTCGGAGTGTTTCCTACTGATCGCGTCTCTAAGGTGACGAAGGATGTCAATATACATTTCTTTATTCACATTTTACCTGCAAGGAGACAGAAATTTCCGTGATGCAGAAATTACTGTAAATTATATCAATGAATTCCGGAAACTTTCTGAAGCTACTATGTGGAACATTTTATAAATGGGTAAAAAGAGGAGCAGTATAATTGTAACGTAATGGTGAGGCGCTTTGGCGTAGACAAAAAAGCAGTAAATATTAAATGCTATGAGCGTCTGTATTCTTGACTTAGTTTTTCGGCACGCAAAGCACATGCACCTTTATTTTATTGTCATCTCGGGCCTTTTTGGCAGTACCAAACATCTCACATTGTGTCATAAACGCAACGATTTTCGCAAATATATTGTTAAACACAAAATGGGTGTGGTAATTTTCGCTAAAACTTTCGTCTGACTCATTTCTCAGTTTAAGGGAGAGACTATCATAAAAGTGCACAAGGTTTCGTGTGCAGTACCTGTTACTCTTGTGAGATTTTAAAGAAATTTGACTCTTGGAAAAAGCTCGGATATTAAACTTCATGAAAATCCTCGGAATGGGAGGCGAATTATTCAATGTGGGCAGATGGACCGATTGGACGCATTGGGGAGATGGATAGTCTGAAATAATAATGTACTAGGTTGCATTGTAACATGCCATCGAGGCCCAGAGGGAGGAGTGCAGGTATAGCTATACTCTTGCTTAACATCAGCGCTAGATGGGGGTGTGCAGTCAATGCCAGGCCCAGGCCGATTTACCTCCATTGTTCAGGGGCTTAGTGGCCCTAAGGGCAGGCCAAGGTCGGTGTAAAGCAGACAAAAGCTTTTTCGCGTACAGGATATCGAACCTTGAACCGTCCAGACTGTAACGACTCGCTATACCGAGTACGCTGTCACGACGATTGAGTAATGATAAGCGTAATGATGTGTATATCTTAGCCGGGTCGAGTTTAACGGATTAATGGGAGACGATGAACCTTAACTTTGCAATGATAATGTAGTGAAATTTTTTGCATTTTATGAGTAATCGCAGACTGAAATAATAAGAAAGATGACGCACGTATAGTTGGGTAATATCTGTATCTGATGACATATTTGTACTATGATTTACTTTCATTATGTTTTATAGTGTTATGTGATGTGAACCGTTCTTAAAGGCATTCTAACCAGATCTCTTATTAGCACTCAATTTTGAAAAGGGTTGTTATAAATAAAGATTATTGAAGTATATCTACAAGTAAATCCCCATAAATAAGTTCAAAACTGTAGAGTATTGGTTCCCAGAGTGCTGCACGGATCCCAAGAGTTCCGTGACGTGTTCCCAGGGAGTGCGTGTAATGAGTATTTTGAAGTTGATTACTTTTTAATTAAAGGAATGATGTTTTGTTAAAAATAATGGCGTAACCTATTTAACTGGCGATATTTTTATTTCGTATAACCGTTATAATATCTAATTAAGAAACCCCCTGAATTCACGAAGCGAGTGACAGTTATTTTATTGAAGACCAAATCACGCTCGCATTGTTGTGTATGTTACTGGCATTCATAACTATCTAAAGTCAGTTTTGAGATACAAATTTTAATTTTGGTCAGCTATCATCCGGACACTTTATTGACATGAGCAAGGACGTGAGAATTGGTGGCTATTTTTTAAGCCAAAAGGGTTGAGAAAAACTGCTTTATAGGATCCTTGACCACAAGTAACCCTAGACCTAGGGATTGCTCCGTAAAATGTTTCTGAATTTGATAAAAAAATACTAAAAACTTGAGAAGTGAAACCACCTTTTGCAGAAAGGAGGGGAGGTGTGGGATGGTAGTGTATGAAACGCATGGAAGATGTGAGAAATGCGTAGGATAATTTGCTGGAGTAACCTGAAGAATACGTCACGTGGAAGACGTATTTGAGGTACACTATGCGGTAGAAATATATATATTTTTTCGAATTGTGAGCTAATTACACTGGTTTAGAGTATAGTCCGGTATGCTTTATATGTGAAGTTGGCAACAAACATTTCGCATGCATGAATTCAGAGAATTTATTAATCAGCAGAGTAATATAGTTTTTGCATGATCAAAGTACGTTTTGGAGTTCGTTATGTGACAGATTTGCAGGTTTGGATGTTAATGGCATGGGTGGTTGCAATAATTGGTACAATGTCGTGTATTTTGATGCTTAAGTTATTACAAATATAACTTACGAGGTAGAGTTTTTGACGTTCAGGTGACCGTGCATTGTCATAAATTCTTATAATAAAACCAAATAAAATGCACTAATTTCGCAAATTTATTTTTGGAATAAAACTCTACATGTTTCGGACAGTTCCTCTGTTCATCATCAGGAGTTTTTCACTGTACACACAGCAATGGTATATGTCATACAGGTTTGCAGACAGCTTGCTAGCAAAATTTTATGACATGTACCATTGCTGTGTGTAGAGTGAAAAACTCCTGATGATGGACAGAGGAACTGTCCGAAACACGTAGAATTTTATTCCGAAAATAATTTGAGAAATTAGTGCCTCTGTCGGTATAGTTCGCGTGCGGACTAAGGCCACGGAGTTTAGTTTAGTTTAGTGCATCTAGTTGGTTTTATTATAAGAATTCATGAGATTGAGCTCTGCGCGTCGGTGACTATTTATGTGACATTCTCCTTTGATTTTATACGGTGTAGTTTGTGTAGAAAGGTACGAAAATTTCGTAGGAATTTTCTCCCTCCGTCTTTCTTAAGCAGCTTGTTCAGCATCTTTAAATATCTTCATTTTCTCATGGAGTTAATCTTGCTCAACATACCATTCACAAAACTGTTACTTTGAACTGACTGTAACATGAAGCTCTCTGAGTATACGAGTAAAGACATATGACACAGGAAATGGTAACTGGAATTGATTGTCACAACGGTTTAGTTTTTATCATATAAACTCTTTTCCATCCCGAAATGGTAGGCATATTTATGATCTGCCTGCGTAAATAATTTACGTGCCTATCGCCATTCCTTCATAAATTAAGACCAATCGAAATAAAGCGTACAATTGTTGCTTGACTGCCGTATTGTTAGTTTACATTCTACAGAATATTGCTTAACTAAGTGTGTAAAAGAAGTGTGGAAAATTTGTTACCGTACGTCTTTTAAGCTCTCTGCACTAAGTTGCGCCTTAGTCGATACCACCCCACATTGCGCTAATCAACAATGTTGTTACGGCTGGTTTCAGCGACTTTAAAACTTCTGATATTGGTAAGGTCTCCAGTAGTATGGCATTCTCCCGTAAGAGACACTTAATTGTTAAAAAATTTGAAATGAGGCGCGCGCGCGTGCGCGCACAAGCTTGCCCGCGCAAAGACCATGGTCATATATTCTTACTTATGGAAGGTAAGTGGGCTAGAAATTGGCAGTAGGAACGCTGCGTGGGTGGCGGGGAATAGCAGCTACTTCCAAGTTATAAGAATACTGTAGTCGAACTTGGTATTTGCATTCATTCTTTGTAAGACACTGTATTCAGCGGTGTGACTTCTGGTACTAAGTGTCATTCGAATGTAAGTTAGGTCCACGTATTCTGTTATCGTAAGTGGACTGTTTACTCCCAGTGTCTTCCTTCAACTTTCGTGTATTTTCATATGTATTTGTGTTTATGTTTTCAGCGAAAACCTGTGTACCACATAACTTCTGATACGAATTAAAATTTAAAAAAAATGTGGGTCCTTTGCGGTCAGAAGCGCTTATCCAATTTCGGTATAAAAGTCAATCAACAGAGCCCATGGGTGAGGATGATAAAAGCAAATTTCACTCATCGACGACCGCTGTGGCAGGTGTTTTGCATTGCGAGTGAGCCGTACTGAACGAACAAACATCATCCATGTAAATGTGAATACAGACAGTATGTGGACAGCTGTCGAGGGAGGGGCGTTGAAAAATAAAATTGGTTTGAAATATGTTTTATGAACGGTGCATTGAAATCAGCTATCTATTCCAGTACGATGGAATACAAAATGGGGTCACTGAACCAAAGAGGCTGTGAAGGTTTCGACGTTAGACCCGGCGTTATTTCAACATCGGCGTCCCTAAGGTTATTATTGCTGCAGCAGTACGCGACAATGCATTGGGGGCACAGCTACACACACATGTTGCTCTTATTCAAACAGTTGACTTTTCGGCGACACGACGCTGTGTAGGTTGGGAAATGTAAATAAACTTTTCGGAACAGCCTGTTGCCGCCATGTTCGAAGCTCACAAATTCCAAATGCCTCATCCTGCTTTTTTTTACGCTTAAGATGGAAGCAGCAAGAGCTTTCGAAACGTCGATAACTACCAACAGAAAACCCATGATATTTAAGAGAAGAATCTTCGTTGTTACGTCCGTGATAATCCCAGATCCTTATTATTGGTTGTCACGTTTGAATTAATAGCTAAGACACAGCGTATTTACAGTAAATGAAATGCCAGTGTGAATTAGCTTGATGTATTCATTAAATATTAATATTTCTTACTGTACGAACTCTGATATCTTATGGTGTTTATACATACATTGATAGGTTAGGGTAGGTTAGGTTAGGGTGTTTATACATAGGTTGATAGGTTAGGTTAGGTTCGATTAGATTAGGGTGTTTATACATAGATTGATAGGTTAGGTTAGGGTGTTTATACATAGATTGATAGGTTAGGTTAGGGTGTTTATACATAGATTGATAGGTTAGGTTAAGTTAGGGTGTTTATACATAGATTGATAGCTTAGGTTAGGTTAGGGTGTTCATACAGAGATTGATAGGTTAGGTTGTTTATACATAGATTGATAGGTTAGTTTAGGTTAGGTTAGGTTAGGGTGTTTATACATAGATTGATAGGAATAGTTTGTAAGTAGTAAACCAGACAGGTAATGTACGTATGACATAACATTGGGGCGCGTTCGTGGTACCGTTTTTGCTGTGGGAAAGCAATAAGTATTACTTATGCTGAGTGTATTTCTGTAGCCTTAGATCTCCAGGATGCAACTCGCATGAACCACATTGTCGTATGTGGCCTGTACGGCTCTACAATATTTTTCCATAATGTTTCATAAACGGCTAGATTTTCGACAATAAGTTATTGAACATAAAATGTGTGTTTTTATTTTCACTACAAATTTTGTCTGCAACATTTTTCATTCTAAGAAGAAGTGAGCGAGATATGACAAAAAAGTATAATGATCTTCTTGCAAACTATGAATTATTGTTTTCCGATTTTAATAAAGTTTTAATGTCCTCAATGGATTTTCTAAAAATACCCAAGTATCTAATTTCATGAAAATCCTTCTAAGGGAAGCAGAATTCCATGCCGACGGACAGACATGACGAAGATAATAGTCGCTTTTCGCAATTTTGCGAACGCGCCTAGAACGGTGAAATGCGAATTCGTCAACACGCGCGTACTTGATTCTGTTACACGTACTCATCTGAACTCTACACATGCAGAAATTATGTATGCCGAGCGTCATCAACCTGTATTGTTCGTCGCATACCATTCGTAGCGGTCAGGTGTATTAAAAACAATTTGCAATTAATTCTGTTCCCAACCAAAATATTGTCCAACTTTACCAAACTTCTATACAAGCACCCCACCATTACAAAGGCCCCGTTTCAGCCAGGAAATGAATATTTATTTTTTTTATTCTTGTTCTACTTTATTAAACGTTATGCGAATTGTAAATTATTTCACAAAGGTGGCGACCATTATTTCCTCATGCATATTTTGTGTAAATTTTTGTTAAGTGTCTTATTATATTGACCGGACGATATTAGGCACTGCTACATGAAGGGCATAAGTTTAGTTTCACTGAGCTTTTCAACGTTCTGTTCCCACACATGTGAACCTTTGTAATGGAAATTAATGTGGCGCGTAATATCTGAGCTGCAAACGCTGTGTGTTACCACTGCAGTCGAGTAATTTTTCTGTATCAAGTTTTGGACTTCACTAAATGCCAACACGGTAAACAAATTTTTATATTTCGTCAACATCAGTAATTCAATCACAGATTTAAATGGTATATGGAGGCATGTGGCGTTTCTACACACTCTTCTCTGTAAATCGTCATTTTCACTTCGTAACTGTGTATTTTGATCACAAATAAACATTTATACTTTTTCGATACATGCAGTAGTGATTATGGTGATAACAGGGTGAACTGAAATACTGACTTATTAAGGTTAGCATATGTATATCACTTCATGCCAAATCCTTAGTCCCTACAGGTAAGTGCCAGAAAGTGCATTAATTTAGGCCACAATCCCATCCTTCCACAACCATTCCAATTTATTTTCTGTTGTTATCCAATTACTTTACATCGTTTAATACGAATTAATGGCAGCATCATTAGCTAAGTTACGAACCACAAATAAGTGCAGGAGATATTGTCTTTAGAAACTAATAATTTTCTTGCTAGTCAGGATATTCCTCGCCTTCCGTAAGTCTGAGATACAGAACAGCACGACGCTGGACCCATTCTGTGCCACACAGTTCACTTTATTAAATCCTGTTTCCTTAAGTGTTTTTCATTCTGCCACCTACATGTGGTCATTCAAAGTATTCCCCTACTTCAGGCTATGCGAATAAAAGTTCGCACACATTTATCATTCTTCCCACTTGTGCGACATTCTCCGTGCGTCTAATCTTCATTGGTTAATTGCTGAAATGATAACCGATAAACTGCACCCCGTTAAGCTTTTCGCAACGCATTATTAACCACGTGGTGGTCGTAACTCCCTCTTAAGTCCAAGTATTCTTATCTGCACCCTGTTTACAGTTAACCTTTAGAAAGTCAAATTTATATTTTCAGAATTTAGTGGTAGTGCCAAGTTTGTGATTACTACATAACTAATTTCATAAAACATTTGTTAATTTATGAATATAAATAACGTCTTACAGCAGAGCCTTCCTTGAGGAACCTGTTAGAACCTTCCAAATTTTTGTTTAACTCGAAGTCTCTCTTTGTTTTTACTAGACTATCCGAAGCACCAGAAACCAAATGTATATATAAATAATCTTATTTTAAAGATACATATGCCTAGATCGTCGAAGTTGACTTGCTGTACCACCAATGTTTCCACGCAGTACTCAGCTTTTCCATCAGCGGCCCTACTGTGGCTCATCATCAGTTTGCTATAATTACAGTTAATTGTCATCCCCTGGTCGTTATTCGTTTTCCTGTCTAACTGTGATATAACAGTTCTTATGGTAGCTATGCTGCACATTTCTTGCCGTGCAGTTGTCATGAATTTTACCCTGTGTTTTAAATGCATTAAATATGATTTGCTGTTTAACGTTCTGTTCTTTGCCAAACGAGGCTATATGGGCCATCGGCTGTGTTAAGATACAGTATTTCCTGCTGAGGGAACTTTGTGATTTTCTCACCATTAATGCTGAACATGTTATATTCTTTTTCTTCTCTTTTCAGAGGTACGTGTGACTTTGGGATCTGTTACAGCTGCATGAGGTAAGCTTTGCAGAATTATTATTATTATTATTATTATTACTATTGTTGTTGTTGTGGACATATTTGTTTACAAGTTCTAACTCGGAACCTACGAGAATTCCCTTTGTCTCATGTTAGTCCATTCTCCAAACATTTTCCCACCGCCAGGTGTGCTACTTAGGCATATTACATTTGTAGTTATTTAGACGTCTATAGAAAGCAAATTATCACACTTATTAGATTTGGATTTTCTATATGTTCATTATTATGAGATGCCATAATTATTTATGTACGCTTTCTTGTGTTTTTGCTTTTCTTGAACATGTGTCCTTGATTAATGTACATTGTTATTTGTGTGCGTCTGTTATGCAGTGTCTGTAATTTGGCCATCTTGCTCTTCGCTTGGCACATCAATGACCGAAAATTAATTTGAATTAGTAAATTGATACAATTTGTTATATTCATAACACAACACAATTGACAAGAATGTAGTAAAGTCTGTATATTTCTACGACACGTTTCGTCCTAATTGATTAGGCATAATCAGGTAACAGTGTAGTGTAAATCAAAGAGAAAATTATATCAGGACGAGGCCTCGCCCTGAAATAATTTGGAGTGCCTGTAGGATGTAATCGTTTTTACTTCGCATTTCAGTCTGTACAGCACAAACGAACATCTCAACCACCAGGTGGCCTTATCTGTGTCAAACCATGAGTCGCTCATATAGCTGAGGAAATTTTCCAGTGATGTTACCAATCACATTCGAGTTTTCAAACTGCTCATTCAGTCAGCTGTCATGGACGTTATTTAATAGTGTAATTAGTCACAGCTGATTACAGTTACTTTAAAACTAGGCTTGCCGTGGTATACGAGTATGTGAGAACCACTTCTTATTGTGGACCCGGTAGCTCAGTCGGTATAGCGACTGGCTACGGATTGGACGGTCCGGGGATCGAATCCCGGCGGGAACGAGATTTTCTGCACCTGTCCAGACCGGCCCTGGGGCCCACCTAGCCTCCTGTACAATGGGTACCGGGTCTTTCCCGCGGGTAAAGAGCGGCCAGGGTGCGACGCTGACCCCTCACCCCTTCTAGTGCAATGGTCAAGAAAGAGTAGAGCTTTACCTCTACTCCCTCTATGGGCCGTACGGCCTGTACAGAGCCTCAGTGCCTGTAAAAGGGTGCACTTTACCTTTACTTTTTTCACTTCTCATTTGGCCTATTTATAAATTGACCGTCTTAGAACCGCGTGTTCCTGACAAAAGCAACTCTTTTACAACATATTTCAGTTTTCAGATCATTTTCATTTGGGAAATCTGGAGAGAATCAATTACAAACCTCAGTCCCCAGCCGTTGCTAAGTAGCCGAAACTTCACTGTATATATTAATAATTTTGTCTATATTTTGTCTTAATCGCTATCTAGAGGAAAAACTAATGAGTGAAACATAACAAATAAACTGGAAATTATTTTAATAAAGTGACTAGGATTACTAGAGCGTTTTTGCAATATTAATTTTGGGTAATAAATATTTGTCTACGTCTGGAGTTAGTGTACGAGGGTGTAAGACAAAATCATGCATGATGCGGCTGGACCACAGCAGCTGTGCCATGCTACAGGGTGAATACCCGTGTGCTGCTGTTAAGGAAGGATTCCTACACAGAAACAAAGAACTTTCCCTTGAGGCTGAAACGTCACTCCTTGCATTAAATGAAACTTTAAATTAATAACACTCTTTTATAAACTTTATCATTTTGAAACCCGATATTCCTCTATATAATATTTATAAAGTTCGTAACTCAAAGAAAACGTATTGAACCTACATTACACAGGCAAATCGGCGAAAGTCCTTGACAGTTTTAGCACTATATTCTAATTGTAATGAGGAATATATGATTACATTCTGTTGTTAAAACGCGAAATGTTTAATGTTAAATTTGTTTGCACTTGTACAAACATTAATTCAGTGGTCTATACAGGGTTGGCTGAAATGTAATAGAATTATTCCAGCATTAACACAAAGAATTATTTATCAGTATTGATAAGAATATTTGGACCTAGGAGGGAAGAGATAACGGGGGAATGGAGGAGACTGTATAACGAGGAGCTAAATGATTTGTACTCCTCACCCAGTATTTTGCGGGTGATAAAATGGAGAGGAATGAGATGGGCTGGGCATGTGGCACGTATGGGTGAGGAGAGGGAGTGTATAGGGTCTTGGTGGGGAAGCTGGAGGGAAAGAGACCACTGGGGAGGCCTAGGCGTAGATGGGTGGATAATATTAGGATGGATCTCCAGGAGGTGGTATGTGGGTATGTGGACTGGATTGGGCTGGCCCAGGATAGGGACAGGTG
>Ga0123354_10001911_pt1 | contig 26500 bp, 16 predicted proteins | sample TergutLab28metaG_2_FD_97872 | JGI IMG/M metagenome (GOLD analysis project Ga0123354, IMG submission 97872) | Labiotermes labralis P4 segment gut microbial communities from Petit-Saut dam, French Guiana - Lab288 P4 | ecosystem: Host-associated > Arthropoda: Insects > Digestive system > Gut ...
GGTTCAGCCTACACTCGGATACCACATCACCAACAGACAATCCCGCTACATAACACCAGCACGCCTCAAGTCAGCCTACGCAATGCAACAAATAGTCGCAAGCTCCTGAAGATGGACGTATTAACGTCTGAAACGTGTTGAGCAGTAGATAATAAAGCAAGTGTCATCTAGTTGGTCAACCTTTATTCAAATATCTGAAAGATGGTATTTGTATGTAAGTCTATCAATTTTGTCAAACTTCACACCTTTTATTTTCAAACCCTTTTCTCCTTCCCAGGGTATGCAGGTGTGTCTGTATGTAGTGGGATGTCCTATAGCAGCTGCTATACTCAGAGCAACAATACAGGGGACACTGTGTACTGTCATATATCTAGATAATTCAGTGTATTAATTTGTTGCATTATCTTGTCATGAACACATATATTGCTTCTAATTGGTTCCATTTGTGTAAAAAGAGTAATTGTGGTACTTCATAAGTATTTTAGGAAGATCAGTCAAGCTATTTCAAGTTTTGTTTAGGTGAAGACATTTTTAATGATCACTTTGCATGAATGCCACCAGCATTACTCCACGCACAAGTATTCACAACTGTATTCTGCATATGCGCACAACATTGGCATCCCTGCTTCCTGCATGTGCAGTTCGTTTGATGCTTAGGATACATATGCAAACTGGAAACAGAAGTTAAAATTTGTGTATTTTAAAGTCACGTGTGCCACAAAATGGAAATTTGGTGCTCCATATAATTTGTGTTATCTCTGTATGTTAGCTGCAGTGATCCAGGTGAGCACAATGGGAACTTTTCACAAATTTTAATGCTTTTACTGGATCTGTAGAGGAGCAAGTATGATACATTAGTTACATTATACATCTTTCTGCGTAAGTCAGAATGGGGTAGGTGGTCGACTATATATCAGTGTGTACATGTGATACAACTATTAACCCCTACACTCCTTCCCTCCCCACACACACACGCGCACACACACACACACACACACACACACACGGTTATCAGCCATTGTAAGCAGAAAATAAATATATGCTATAAAAAATGCATTTAGTTCAATGATAACTGCTTTTTAGAAAATTGCAGAAGTCTGTAACTGCGCAAGTTGAAATTGTGGAGGTAGCAGTGTTTCTGTACAGACTTGCTTCATAAATTTTCTTGCAGTAGATGTTTCAGGTTCGCAATATTCAGTATCAGTGCTCTTCACATTGGCACATTATGGATTAATGTTCATTTTTTGTAGGTGGTGATATACACGTATGTTGCTTGGTATAGTTCTGTGAACAATTACACGCAGTGCTTTTTATTCTGAAAAATAAGGTGACGCTACTTGCAAAACAGAGTAGTTCCAGTGTGGGCTTTTTTTTAGTAGTCTTTTATGTTTCATTAAATTATTGAAGTGCCACCCTTTCCCCACCTAACCTTCTGTACACCCACTAAATCTAACCTATACCCTCAGTAAATTCCTTGGCCATTGTCATAAGTGCCTCTGGCCTGTGTAGGCTCCTCACATTCCACATTCCAAATCTCATGTCCCCTTTCAGCTGCTTGTATCATACCAATGTATTGGAGTAAATCTGAGGCCTTGTGAAATGTTCCTTAACATTGCTGAGTCTTTACAGTGAAGAGTTGCTAGCACCTTACCCAACCCCCAAACCTAGACAAGGAGATGCTTTATGGCCATTGCTTTTCAACTGTCCTTTGGTATATGCCAGTAGGTGGGTTCAGGCAAACCGTGACTGTAAGGCAGAAGGTTAGTGTTAAATCACTGGCAAAATTGGTAGGGTTATATCTTGAGAGGATGCAAATTAATTCTAATAAAAATTCTTGAAATGTCCAGGGAAGAATTGTCATTCTTGATTTATGCCAGAGGAGGATGAAATGGTGTGGTGTGACAAGGATATTGGGAGTTTGGAGAAGCCAGTGTGCTGTGTAGCAATTGATATCAAGCAAGGGGAAAGTGGTCAAACATGACCACAAAAAATGTCGTGCTGATGCCAAGTAGCAGAGCTGCACAATTTCTGTGTAGAATTTGTGGATACATGTGTGCCAAATTTGACACACAGACATGGTGATTTATCATTTACAACTAGAAAATTTAATACATATTTCAAGCAAACATCAGCATGGTATCTTCTGGACTTCATATTGTACTGAACTTTTTTTTGTAACGTGGGACCAAATACTGCAGAACGGGCAGTGTACCGGTTGCTGTGCACCGATGCAACTGTGAGCGGTTTTTGCATTCAGCTGGACATATTATGTAAACATAATGCTGGAATCATGAATGATTCTGATACAACTAGTTACAATGTGGCAGGGATAGTGCAGTTAGTGACTTGCCTGCAGGCTGTTTGACCAAGGAATTTTTTCGTTCCGAAAGCGACAAGATGAGTTCTGGTTTCCACCCAGGTTCCTATTTAGTGCATACCGGGGCCCTGGAGCTATACATACTCTCTCCCAGACACCCGTATCGTGTGCAAGACAGCCTTTGCTTGTATTTCACTTACAGCCATACCAAAATAAATTAAGATCTGAATGACTAGTGTACAGTTATTGCTGATTACTGTGGAATAGTGGGTCTGAGTAGACATTTTCTAGAGATTTCTCTACTGCATAAAATATGTGGTTTTGAGTTTAGAGGCAATTGTGTATTTGTTACATATAAATTTCATTGGGGTACATTTCAGTCTTAAAATTAATGTTAATGGTACGAGGGGAAAGATGTCACTAAGTTTTGAAGATGTGTACAGTTGCATGTACAGACTCTTTTACCAGTGCTTATGTCAGCGGGTCTACACGAAGATCTGAAGTTGGAGCCTGGCAATTGAAAGGATGCTGAGAAGGAGCTTATCCAGAGGGATATAAAATGCTGTACTGTGAAACAGATTTAAATGTAAAGATATGTCTGAATTATCAAGGGACGAGTACAGATGCCAACAATAAACTTGTGCTCAGTGACACAGATAATTGATAGTAACAGAAATGTGTGTCAGACGTTACAGAAAATACTTTCAAAACTAAATTTATATGACTTCTTACATGGCAGGTCTCATTCAGTGCGATGTTTAAAGGTGTAGCCATAATCTGTTTTTTCACATTTGTCATGTGATAATCATAAAGAGTTTGTAGGTCAAAATATGTTGAAAATTTAACAGTTACAGTAACAAAAAACTAAATTCTAATAGTAAATACAGTTACATAATTTAGAAGCAAAGTTCTGGCCCTTAATGATATAGATACAACAAATGAAGAAATATGTTTATGATTACTGATTACTTAGTATTCAGTTAAGTGATGAATTGTACACATTTTCCCTGGGTTGTAGTTAGTAATTTCAACGTTAATCTTACTGTTTTTATTACTTTTCAGCAAATCCTTATCTGTTCTGAAAAGTGTTGCCCAACTGAGGAATGTGTGTATGTGTGTGTGTGGGTAAGTTGGTCATCTTGTTTCTGTTTCGGTGCTGTAACACATGTGCACGATTGACATTTAACCTCTTGAATCTGACCTACTAACCCACTGACAGCTGATAATTAATTAAAATCATGTAAACTACGTTTCTTCACTACAGTCTCGGTTGGGAAACATTGTAACAGATAACATCAAATGCTCCATTAAATAATTTTTTTAACAATGTTTCTGAGAGCATGATGGCCTAAAATACATTCCTCTTGTCCATTAGTGTCTTGTCCAGTGCGAAGACGGAGTAAAGTGCTGTGTGTTCATGGTTGAAGTTTGCACTACTAACATTTTATTTAACCTCAAATCATGCTACACTCTGTTCACCAAAAATCAAGCGGCCTGATATTTCGTACGTCGTTCTCAGGCAGTGACGTGACGTACAGTTGCCATCATAATTCGAGTCGTTTTACTTTCGCCATGTTTGTGCATTCGTGGCGTTTCTCTGTCTTCCATTCATTACAATCAATCACGGCGCATATATATTAACCGAAAACACCAACACATTCGCTTAATTTGAAGTTAAAACATGAAATAAATGTCATTAATTTTACGAAACAAGTTCATGATCCTTCTTCCGTGTGGCCTTCTAGTAGACAATAACACATTTTCAAAGATGTGTGTTTTTAAACTGATTACACTGATTATGGTGGTTATGAAAACCAAAATGCGCATTTTTTAATAATAAAGTTAAAGGTAATGGAGAGCTAATGTTGGTTATTTTAAACTGTACTTTGCTGTTTGATCAAAATGATGGATGGACTGTGCCTTACCGCTATTTAGTGGTTTATTTGAAGAATATTTACTTAAGAATGTTATTTTAAAAAGCCTACATTGCTTGGTAAAAATTGTTATATGATTTTAGACACTTTTGCTAAAGGATTTCTCATTAAATTCAGTCAAGTTTCTTTCAATTTTCTGCCACCCGAATCACATTTCTTCCTCTACCGCATTATGGTAATTCACAATTTTTGAGCCGTGGACCAAAAAGGATATTATGTCTGCTGCTGGTCGTGGATGAAAACCGAGGGTAGGGGATTATCCGTGGACGAAAACTGACCTGTTGGCGACAGTATGGTCATTAACCCTTATATGAGTGTAGGCCGAATCCCTCTTACGACTTAACGGCCATAATCAGTGTAACCAGTAAGACTTTTAAAGACGCACATGTTTGAAAATGTGTTATTGTCTACTAGAAGGCCACACGGAAGAAGAATCATGAACTTGTTTCGAAAGCTAAAATCGTGCTGCACCTGTACCAACAGCACTTCACACCCCACAACCTGAAACAAGACCAGAGTGAAACCACCCTCGCTCGGTCCAGACCTCCCCAGCACACCCATCATACGCTCAACAATTCCTTTCCATAAATGTTTCAAATGTCAGATCTCGTGACCCGCTACGGTCCGCAAGCAACAACGAGATCCACATGCATAGTTTTAGTCCCATTCGAACACGAACCCTCTAAATCAGAATGTCGGTAAACAAAGAAAAACGAATTACGGAAAAACAACAGAAATATCTGCGTCACTCGCATTTCTAACCCTGCCAATGGAGCAAAGATAACTTTTGAAACATGTAATTAAATAATGGATGTGTTACTGCGTAATTCAATTGAGTGTTTGTGAGTATAAAACATATTCAAAAGGAACAAATTTTACGCTGAGACTTGGAATCGAACCAATGTAGTTTGTTACCGAAAAGTAGTGCCATCACGCGTTAACGCGCTTGGCTACCTCCGGGTGCGGCAAACAACTACCCTTTCGCAACATCCATCCGTGGAAGCAGAGCTAGCTAGCCACACGCCTCGGAAAATTAATGACATTTAATTCATGTTTTAACTTAAAATTGAGCGAATGTGTTGGTGACTTTGGTTCATATATACGCGGCGTGATTGATTGTAATGAATGGAAGACAGAGAAACGCCACGATTGCACAAATATGGGAAAAATAAAACGACTCGAATTACAATGGCAACTGTACGTCACGTGACTTCCAATTCGGGACTTAAACAATTTCAGGCCGCTTGATTTTTGTTGAACAGGGGGTACAACGCCACAGGAAACTGCTTATGCAGTATTTTTTATTCAACTAATAATCCTTAAGCTTTTGTACTTCCCTAACCATTCCATAACACCAGCTAAATTGTCATTAAGCACATTATAACTGGGTAACTTGACTACATTCCTGCTGTGTCTTCCCCTTTCATATATTTTGAGTTAAATGTTGTTTATATCAATTTAATTGACATCCTGTTCATTTATATATAACTTTTTATCAAGTGTTCCAGAGCGTTGGCACGAGATGTGACTGCTCTGCTGTTGCAGGGCTTGATGAGCAATACACACAACAGGTGGAAGTGAAAAATAAACCCAGTCCTGGTTCCACAACTCTTGAGGATGTACTGGACTCCCTTCTAGGACTGCCCCCCACATCTCGCTCCCCCAGCCCAGGTGCTGGTTCTGCTAGCCCGGGACACTGCCGCCCCTCACATCCACCACCCCTGCTGCCACCACAGTCCCATCAGCACCACAGTCAGCGACGTAGTTGTGGGGACTTGCGCTCAGACCTGGCAGGTAGGAGGACTGTGTAAGTTTCATCACCCCACAAGGTTCGTACCAGTAGTGAAGGACATGGAAGGAAGGTTGTATTTTATGGAAGACAAAGTTATTTCTCTGATCTGATGTGTGGTTGACCGTGCATCGTAATTCAGCGTGGATAAGAAACCAACTAGATGTCACTTTTTGTAGTATGTTTTATTTCTCCCTTACAAGTTGCTCAACATGTTTCATAGTTGAGCTACGAACTCCTCAGTTGACACACTACCTGCTAACCAGTTCTGACAGCCTTCCTGCAGCCACAGCACAATACCAACACGTGGCGATAACACTACGCAGTTGTCAGCTCCTGAAGATGGGCACATGGTTGCCCGAAACATGTTGAGCAACTTGTAAAGGAGAAATAAAGGATAACACAAAAAGTGACATCTAGTTGGTTTCTTATCCACACTTATTCTCTGATATTCAAGGATATTTGTTTATTTATCTGGATAATTTTATTTCATTGTATATTCTACCCATTAAACAAAGTGCAAGCCTCTGTATAACATAAACATTCTTTCTAAAGTTTTGTAATCGAATGTGTAACCAACAGGCTTCAATAATTCTTCCTGAATTAAACAAAAAGGTCAGTAGCAGGTGTGGCAGAAACACACTGGTTGTTATAGTAGCTCTAAAAAGTACCAATTGCAGTAACATCTAGATCAGATTTACACCTAAAAATCTCCCTTGGAAATTAACCCTTCATACTTCAGATATGTATTCTTGTTCCACCTGTTGCAAGTGGGTCAGTATTTACGTAAATGACCATAATGAAACCAGGAGTGCTGCCTGTCGTACAGTAACCATGAGATATGTGTTGATGCTTGGCCTGTAAAATCTTGAACTAAACTCACATAATATTAGTTTATGTGCCAACGTCAGTTCTCGAAGTGGTTTGTAACAAGGTGAAGATATTCAGATGTATGCAGACCAAACAGCTGTATGGTCAATGGTACCAACAGGTGTTTCATGTCAAGATGTTGAGGTTGCTGACAGGCAATCCATAATCAGAGAATCTGAGCCCTAAGTCCAGGAGCAAGAAGTGATTATGGAAAGGTTTTCATCAATATTGACCTGAAACTTTGTACTGTTTTCATTCGTGCCTTATCACTGGACCTTCATATTGCCATGTGAGTGTGCATTACATTTCCTTCAACTGTACCATATGTGTCTCCAAGTAAAAGAGACAACTGTTAAAGCTTGCAGATCTTGGTATGGAAACTTAACGAAAACAATTAATATACATTTGTAAAATAAACTGTTGACAAATACTGATCATTGATCTCAGTTCTGTCATCACTTTTAGTTCTTTTTGGGGGCTTGAACTCCTGCTAATAATATAGCTGTGACAAGTGGAGGGGAAAGCCTCAGTGCTTAAAAATGTCTGAACATTTTTGAAGAAACTGCATATAAATTTCTTGTATGATGAATTAAGTTTGGTCTGTTTCTGATAAACTGTATTACTGAAAAAACTGTCAATATAGTCATGGTTTGTTTTAATGCATTTCCATAAAGAAACTCACATTTCAAGGGGGCCGGGGTAGTGTATTCAGAACAGCAACTCATTACATGCTGAACTGTTCAGGGATTAAATTTCGGTATGGGCGAGATTTTGCACACCCTTCAGACCATCTCTGGTCCCCACCCAGCCTTGTATAAAATGGGTACTGCGTAATTCCCAGTGGTAAAGCGGCAGAGGTGTGGCATTGACCACCCATCCCATATAGTGCCGTGGTTAAAGAAATAGTAGAGATATGCCTCTACTCCACCTCTGGGCTATCATGGTCTTTTTAGGGTGAACTTTACCTTACATATCAATCACAGCTGTTTACCTCCCATGAGGGAGGATGTGACTTTCATAAGGCTTGGATGCGGACATAGTAAGGTGTGTTCTGTTTTTGGTCAAATTATTCTCTTCATCGATTCGTCTTCAAAAAAATTTTTCCCCTGATTCTGACACCCTTAAAACCTTTTGAAAAGTATTCACAAGACATCGCGATAGAAATTTCTGCAAGAGTTATTAAAATTTGTTGTGCAGATTGAGGGAGCCAGAGATCAAGATAAAGTGTGCTTTTCATATTCATCCTACAAGGTTGAGTACGAATTGCACACCACAAGTGCACTTGTGTGATGGACACGGGCGGTGCCCACAGGGTCAGCTAGTGATGGGCAGCCTGCCGCTCCGGAACCACCCCCATACTATGTATCTGACATTGTTCGCCGGAGGAGCGAGGGCAACACACCTCGGCCGAGCGGTGGCGGTAGGCGAGTCTCCTTTGACATGACCACTTCATGCGGTGGTAGCCAGCAACAACAGCAGCAGCAGCAGCAGCAGCATCAGCAGCCACAACCTGATCAGTCTGTGGTGCGCTGCCGTTACTCCAAGTGTGGTCGCACGGCTAGTGTGGCTGAGGCACGCAGGACGTTCAAGACATGCCACAATTGCTCGCATGTGTACTGCTCCCGGGAGTGTCGTCGGGCACATTGGGAACGGCACCGCAAGACATGCCTTCACTCACGTGTTGGTGCATTATGCCACCAGGTGCTGACAACTGCTCGTGAAGACCCTGCCACTTTGCGCCACCTCTCCCTACTTGCGCGACGTGGTTACCTTGCCCAGGGTCGTGGAGCTGTCAAGAGCTTTTTCTCTAGCCCTGAGCTTGCTGAACGTTTTGTTGCTAATGGATTTGTCAATCTTGGGGAACCTGCTTTTGTACGTTGGGCTGATCTGCTGCCCAGTGAGATGGGTGTTGATCTGTACTCGGAACTGCTGCGACTGTGTAAATCTTACATGCCTGACACTCGCTTTGTGCTTTATGTGGCAGTGTGTGTGGTCAGTGAAGTGCCAACCACAGGTGCTGTAAAGTGGGAAAGGCAGCTTGTATCCAGGTGTGCCAAACTGCGTCTCTGCCGGTCCGTGATATCCTCAGCACCTCCTCAAGCCAGTGGCGGCCCTCAGAAGCGAACATCACCCTGCAACATAACCAGGGACTCAGAAAATCCAGAAACACTGATCTTAACTTCCCTGCCTGGTTGTCAAGGCCAGATGACACCACAGCGAGCCCGGGAAATTAGCTTCACCAACATCCAGCGACATCTGCGCCAAAGAGGTGTGAGTTTGCGGCGGCATTTCCCTGATGTGTACAAGCGGTTATGTGCATATGTGGAGGGGTCAACTGAGCGTTTTACACCTGTCACAGTGTACCCAAGAGATGTCCTTACTGGAAAGAGCTTCATGTGTATCATCATGCCAGACGCAGAACCAGAGAAGCTGGAGCTTTTACCGCGGGACAGCAGTCGTGTGCAGACCATTGACATCAGCATGGAATACGAGGTCACGTAGCATTAGGACGCTGTCCCCACCACTTTGCTCTCTTCCTGTTTTAAATTATCAAAATTTATGTCATCTCAACAGCATGCTATTGGCTAAGGCATGGTTGACATGAGTCTGCAACAAATTGCATGGTTGGTGCTACTTGGCAGATTCTGGCAGTTCAAATTTTGATTTTTGTAGAATGAAATCCGGGAAGGTGCTCTTTTTTAAATATTGTCTTTCTATGAGCATTCTTCCACATCCATGTGTCAGGCAGTAGACAACTGATTGCATCGCATACTCATACAACTGTGTGTCAGACAGTAGGCGTAATTTACGAAGCAACACAGTTAATTAATGCCAAATGCAAATTTCAGTGTTTTGTACTTTTAGTCATTATTTTTTTCATGTCCTCAGACTGAAATGTACAGTATTTTTCTGTCATTAAAGTTGCAGGCCAGAAGCTATTCTTACAAGTTACGGGGAACATCTGAATATACTGTAAGTACCTGAATGAATCTGACTTTCTACTTAGTGAGGGAAGGACAAAAAACAGTATCTTTTATGAAGGACAGGTGTGGAAAGAACTGGGTGACATGAACTGTGAAATTAAACTGACAAAGTAGGTTTGAAGGATTCACCAGTATTTACTTAAGCTTTTTTTTTTTGGCACTTTGCTGCACCTGTCAGTAATGTGTGTAACATGTGGCTGTGCAGTGAGGCCAACACATATCTTTCCACTAAAATATTTGTGTCTAAAACCCTGGCATAAAGTTATTGTAACTTGTAGTTGTTTTATCAAAAAGTTATTCCGGATTCTGTTCTACAATATGATACTCTGTCATTGGGTAAAAAATTTGACATACAGGTGACTGTGCATCTTGATAAATTCTTATAATAAAACCAACTAGATGCACTAATTTCTCAAATTTATTTTTGGAATTCCAAAAATAAATTTGAGAAATTAGTGCATCTGGTTGGTTTTATTATAAAAATTGGGTAAGAAGTTTTGTTGTGTTTCAAAGAAATATAGTGCCTTCATCTTCATAGTACAAGAGAGCTTTTTGGACCTCTGGACCCCTGAAGATGACAGCATTATGTTCTACTGGAACATAGGGAATGGTTTATCCAGTGATAGAGGGTCATATCCCCAAACAACAGATGTCTCAACTACATCACTGTGAAGACCTCAAGACTGATGTGAAGTTACTGATCTTATGGAGACCAGAAATATAAAATCTGGTAGTGATAATGAAAAAAAAAACTTTCCACTGTGCAGATGGTGAGTAAATTAGTTAACTAGTGAACCCTTGTTCAGTACCAGATACGTGGCAGGATTAGCTTCTGGCACTGCCTACAGAGCAGAGTTGGTGGGAATAGTATTGGGTGCTGCAAGAGTGCAAAGTTGTGGTGTGTGTTCTGTGGGCCCAGGTTGTTCATTTCATTCTGTGTCCGCTTTTTTAATAATAGTTTTTAAAGTTAAAGAAAATATGCATATTACTTTAACTAAATTAAAAATATATATATAGATATATATGTATAAAGGAAACTTAGTGTAAACAATTATCATTCAGACTTATTAGATAGCGATATGGATGCAAAGTATGGAGGGGTACATTTTTATAGATGATACCCTAAAGAATGTTGACTGAACTGTTATTCTCTGTGACAAAATGGTCTGTCTCTCTCTCTCTCTCTCTTTCTCTCTCCCAGGAATGTGCAGGTTGGGTGTTGGTACTGTATTGAAGCATTTCTTAAGCTGATAACAATCAGGTGAGGAAAAATAATGTCGGAGGAAACGTGTGGTCTTTGATAAACGGCTGGCTGGTAACAATATCCAGTATACTGTCCTTGTATTAAATCTTCACTTGATGTTATCAATTTTTTTGTTCTGTTACCTGAAAATCACTTTGCCTGTACAATGCTTTACAATTTATTTGATAATCTGTTTTTCTTTTCACAAGGTGTTTATACTCGTGTCCAGCAACTAAGTTTGTATTAACGTTAATACTAGCAACCTTCTGCGTATTCAAAAAATGACAATTTAAAAATAATGGTCCTTGTATGTTATCATTTTGCCATTACTTATTTCTAAATATTGAAGTGGTTTTTTTGATGTTCATAGGGCCATGCATCGTAATATTATTTCTGTAGTAAAACCAACTCGATGCACCAACGTTTCAAATTTATTTTATTTTGGAATGACACTCTACATGTTTCAGATGGTCTTTCCATCCATCATCAGGGTTTCAAGACTATACATATAGCAGTATCTGTTTGACAAATGCCTGTTGCTGTATGTACAGTCTTGAACTCCTGATGATGGATGGAAAGACCATCCGAAACACATAGAGTGTCTTTTGATGTTTTGCTGACCATGCATCTCGGTATAATCTTAGTAATTGAAAAACTGAATGCACAAATTCTTGTTTTATAATAAAGTTATTACAAAACAAGAATTTGTGCATTAAGTTGGTCAGTTACTAAGATTATGTAGAGTGTTATTCCAAAATAAAATAAATTTGATACATTGGTGCCTCTGGTTGGTTTTACTATAGAAATTGAAGTGGTTCTTCATTGTGCCAAAAAATAATCTCAGTGAACAGTGTTAGATCATCCTTTCAGAAACTAATACGAAAAATAATTCAATTTGATCTGCAGAACTTGTACAGTAAAATTTAATCCCCTGTGGGGTTAGGTTAGGCTACCTAGGAACAGAGCATTTGTGATTTCAGACTTCTGCCATGAAGTAGCTGAGAACTGCCCTCTTCTGGGTTTATTATGCACCAAGTAGTGGTAATTTCTTACCGACGTTTCGGGACAACCTATCGGTCCCACCCTCAGGGTTCAAGAATCCAAAACCCAAAACCATTGGACTTTTTAACCCTCAAGATGGGACTGATATGTTGTCCCGAAACGTCGGTAAGAAATGACCAGTAATTGCTGCATGATAACCCAGATAAGTGCAGTTCTCAACAGAGCCTATGGTAAATCCATGTTCACACCTAATGGTGGGGATAATGAATGCTTCCCATTTATATATACAAAGTGGTTTTACATGCACAAAAATGAATTTCCCCGCATATAATGTACATGGCATGAAAACAAGATTACATACAGTGTACTCTGTGATAGAGTATTCAGACATTCAGGCATCTTTTACTTTCAAGATTTATAGGGATCTTTGATGCCAAATTTCACCTGACTGAGACAACAAGTGCGAAAAAGTATGGATAGAAAACCATTTGCACTACTAGGTAAAGTGTGGCTGTCACTGCTGTGGAAGCAAGAGAAAGGAATGTTGTAGAGACCAGGAGAAAATTCCAGAGCATTTCAGAAACAGTTATCAAGATTTACTTGTCACACAGTCACACAGTCCAATATAGCTGTATATTGTACATCTCAAAGGAATGTGTCACTTTATGTATGACTCTGTTCCCTCCTCCCCGTGTGAGGTGCCTGCACAGAAAGAACAAGCTTCACCACCGTAGCCTTGCCTCTTGACAGTTCAATGGAAAACATGAATTTGAGGTTGTAACTGGCGCTGAAGGTTGGATTCTGGCCTTCTGGACTATTGCACTGTATAGTCTGGTATGTGAAAGCTATCCCATTACAGGCCTGGACAGGCCCTTTGGGCTCCAGGAGGTTGAGGCTCCCAGAAATTCTAGACAGTTGACACATGGAGGTGATAACGTTGTCCGCCCTAAACGCTGGCCATCTTTAGCCCCCAGGAGATATACCTGGTACTGATTTCTGTTAGAGGCTGAGTCGACCCCAGGACCATAACACGGCCAGAAGGATTAAGTAATGAAAAATCGCTATGACTCCATTGGGAATTAAACCCGCAACCTTCCGGCTTGTAGGACAGTGCCTCAACCAAATGTGCCACCACGTACCGAAGTCTGTTACGTAGTTACTAACATTCCAGAGGACCTGTTGGCTCTGTCATCTACCCTGAAAAAAGATTTTTCTGAAACACTGCAACAGAGGAATATGCTGCTTCCACCTTTTATACTGAAGCAGGAGTTTTGCAGTCTGAAACAATTGTTACCCCTAGCAGGCTCCATTGTATTGTAAGCCCAAAGACCTGAATTAAAGAGCAGGACATGTTTAATATGCTTACTATTAGCTTGATGAGTTACATTTCCTTGTGTTACTGGCACCCCAAATTACCACAGTTGCTCTCACACTCCAGACACATTGAGGATATTAGAAAACAGGTAACAACTTAGCTTACATTGCTTAACTGTAACTTCTACACCATTTTGTTTCTCACAGGCTTGTAAGTTTCAAAACTCATATAAAATGTGTCTATAATCTATAATTTGTTGTACGTGCTGTAAGGATTTAGGTGATGTTTGATTTGTGCATGCTTAACTGTCCTTTTATGTGCTCAATATTGCATGTAGTTATTGTTCCTTCGAATTAAATGCAATGATATTCTATATACTTTTTCAGAACTGGAGCACACTCAGTGTGTTGGCAGCTGTGATAAAGGGAACGACATTATTTCAGTCTTGCCTCTTTGCCTTCACCAGACAAAAATTTCAGGTGTCCAGTCGTGATGTCACAGCATATGGATGATTGTGGTACCCTGTTAAGAAGTGTTTTCTCATTTCTTCAATGCATATAGCTGTTTGTGACACTGACAATTGGTCACACCATAAAAATTGCAATACTTTTATAATCCTCGAACAGAAAAATTGTCCGGCAACTGTATGTCTCTTCATCATATACTACCAGCATGATACAAAGGACTGCATGTCGGACTGTCTTTAGACACGATGCCATCACTGTGTGCCTGTTACAAGAACATGTAATGCGTATCTTCAATGATATTGTGATGGAGGCCAGAGATATATATTACTTCAGCAATGGGGGACCTGTGCAATATATAAATTTGTTAAAATGATATGGATCTCACCATCACAAAGAGGACTTGAATAACTAAGTGCAACGACGTTTTTCACACAGGAAAGGACCATCAGTAGAGCAAATAGGAGACTTGTGGCAGAAATCAGACTCGAGCATCCTGTGCAGGACCTGATGCTACCCCCAACAATTTGTATCAGTGGCAAATAGCCTTTTCATTTAAACGTCATTTTACTGTAAAATGGCAGATGATCCTGTGAGGAATCAAGAGGCATTTGAATGCAAATTCATTAATGCAGAGAAAGCAGCCAGAACTGTCCCAACACATGTTTTTATTCCCATATCAAGAAGGAAACATCAGTTGTCTTCCTTTCCCTTTTTATGGGCTCTGATGCCTTACTTTGGTAGAAATGGGTAAGTTATGTGAAGTAAAAAGCCCAGTTTTATGTTATAATTGTTTGTATTGCTGCTTTTCCAATCTAACACCTTTGAAATTATTTTTCTATATGCATATTTTCCAATTTTTTTATCCGCAGACATTTCAGAAAAATATAATTACGCAACCGATACTAGAAACGAGTAGGGAATTTTCATTGAGCACTGCCGGTGGCGTAGAACCGCCTACGTATGCTGCGTGCGGCGCGAAGCGCGCGGATTTTTTTCTGATATGTTCTCAGGTGTCGTCCCTCCCCACTCTAACAAGTGTTTTACAGGGCACAAAATAAGGAATATTGTGGTATTTTTTTGTCACGCTGATGTCTAAGTTTAGGAGGAGGGTGAAAATCAAAGTAAAAAATTTAAGAGCAAATGTCTGTACCTTACACAGGACTATGACGTAAATCTAATGTATACTTCGCAGAAACCGCCTTCGTCAGAGTCGTGCGCGGGGTCAATTTGACCGATGTATGATTTGAGGTATTTGTTTCATTGTTGAATAAGTTGTCGGGTTTGACACCACGTTATTGGTAAAACAACACTGCGTCATACGTCATCAGTCCGAATTATGAAAAACGTAACTTTCGATACCTTGAAAACTAATCGACCTAACAGGGCCGTAGCGTTCTGACAGTCAAGTTTTTCGGATGTGAAATGAGTATGCACAAGTAAGGATAAAATGCAAGTATTTTACATGGAGTGCTGAGTACATACGTTTTGTGATTGCACATTAGGGGTGAAGTATACTTCAGTACGAAGTTGAAAGACTTCATGATTTAAGTTTCCATGCAACAAGGCTAGACGTGCAACTCAGTAGGCTTTCGTAAGCTAAATTCTGGTGCTACGTTGTGCGCCAAACAGTATGAAATACTTGGTGATGAGTTTTGTTGTACGTTAATATACATGGCGATGTAACGCGTGTTTTGATGTCAGATTTTTTGGGGGGGAAAGGGGGGGGGATTCATTGTGGGAAGCAACAGTATTTTGAACTGTTCGACTGCCTGGCATTGCCTCTATGCTGTTCCCAAATATGTTCATTTATTCTACTACAAGGTTCAGGTAGGTATGTTATAGTCTGTTTTGTGCCGTATCAGTTTAATGCATGAACGCCTCTTGCGGACCTCCTCGGTAAAGCTACGAGAGTTTTGATGTTGCCACAGCGACGTTCCTTCCGACATCAAGCGCACTGCCTTCTGTTTACTACCGACGTGCAGGACGTTGTCCGCGTGACTCTGACGAAGAAGGGCAGCGATTGTACGGAACGTCAGTAAACACCAATCAAAATAGCGTGCGAGCCCCAAATGACTTGGATTTTATTCTCACTTCAAATTTCGGGAGCCGTTTTTTTAATTTTATAATGCAACAAAACACAATTATATATGCACTCGGTTTATGTGACAAATTCTGCAACTTTCAGACCATTAGTAAACGCCGTATTTCCACGCAAAACATGCCATGTTGTTGCTTCAGTGACGATATTCTTTGTGATGTGTTTTTGTAGTGATAAATCCACTCGTTTCAAATTTGAGAGGGGTGGGGGCACCATGTTTGTGGAAGAAGAGTGTGTTACAATGGTCTTGTTGCTGTGATGTTGACTGTGGTTACATCATGTCAAGGTATGTTTTGCTTGTATTGACCTGTTCTGCAGAGACATTAGGCACATTGACTATGTTTGCCAGTAAGTCACTGAACACATACATTGGGACTGTTGCTGGCAAGTTCTATAATTTTTTTAGGGTTTTCTAGACACTACATGTGCCAGTTCTGATGGTTGACAGTTCCAGACAAATTAAATGTGGCTGAATTGTTGAACATAATGTTGGACAGGAAGTCACCACTGACAGAAATCTTCACGATGATGTTATCACGAAATGTAGCGTGCTTAATGCTGTTGTCTGGTCAGACTTGTTGCAGAATATGAAATTTTAGCACTTCAACTGTAGATGCTTCTGGACAGCTCACCAGACTGTCATCTGAAAAATGGTGCATTCCTTTAGAGCACGTGTAGTTGACCTTTTTGAGTTGTGCACACACACATGTTGCTCTCAGTCCACAGCTTCTCCAGTGGTAGTTAGGTGTCCTGAACTTTTGCTTCTTCAGACTGCTTGTACTCAACATAATGGATGGCCTAGTTTGTGGATTTAGCCCACACCTTCTTTGAAACCGTCTGTGCACTGCTGCTAGTGACTTCCACTGTATGCACTTTGCTGTGAAAGCAAAGCATGCACTGAAATCTTTAAAAGATGCTCTTTATGCTTTTCACATGTTACTAGTTTTTGCAGCTTACATTCGTAAAATACTTTGAGAAGTTGAAGAGTTATTTATAATTTCTGTGAATGTACTTCTCAATATAATGATTCTTGTCATATACTTGATTTGCATCAGAATTACAGGGACATCTCCACTGACACGGATATGTGATGGGGTAATGTACTTAATTTCCACAAGCCCAAAACTAATTGGTTTTTGCTCTGAAAGAGTTATGTTCAAACTTTAATTCTTCCATGACAGTGGAACATTAAACATTTATTCTGCTGTATAAGTGTACATGTGTTTACTTCAACCAATTACTGACCCCAAAGTTCTAAATATTTCATGACCATGCATTGCTGCTTCACTGTGAGAATAAAACCAACAAATGCATATACAAATATATGAATTTATTACATTATAATTATTGTAAACCTCCTACATGTTTCTGTCACCTTTTGTGGCCATCTTCAGAGAGATTTATTTTTATGAAACTTTTATTACAAAGACAGCCAAGCCACTGTACACATATGAAATATTAAGTTTTAAATATGTGATTCCATTATCTGTTAAAATATGAAATATGGATAAAATTATTTGTTCTAAATTTACATGGGTAGGAAGTGTTCAAGTGCTGTGTGTGTTGTTGTGTCACCATATAAGTAAGTTTGTGTTGTTAAGGTAGTGATACAACACACACAGCATTTGAACACTTCCTACCCACTTAAATTTAGCACAAATAATTTTATCTGTATTTCATATTTTAACAGATATTGGGAATCTGGTATTTAAAACTTATTATTATTTTTTTTTACATTTGTACATTGGCTTTGTTTTCTTTGTAAAATGTTGTTTATAAAAATACCATCTCTCCCTGAAGATGGCCATAAAAGGTGACCGAAACATGCAGGAGGTTTACAGCGATTATAATGTAATAAATTCATATATTTTCTTATGCACCTGTTGGTTTTGTTCTCATTGTGACCCCAAGTATTTATTAGGCCTCTGTGCACACACTGAGCTCTCTGCATTTTGGCAGCTGATGTTCAAAAGAAAATTGTTAAACAACAGTTTAAATGTTATAACATTGTTTGTCAGAACTTTCAGAAAGAGAGAAGGAGAGGTGAAACCTATGGCTGGATTCAGAAGGTGCTTATGATAAACACACTAATTAAGATACTGAAGTTTGTTACTTTAGACTTTCAATGCTATATGCAAGAAATTACAATATAAATATGACAATATTTGTTAATACCAACTTCCGAATCAAAGCCAGTGGACAATATAATGTTTAAGTATGGGACATAGAGAGTTTCAACACCAACACCAAGGACAGATAATGGTTTTGTAATGGTTGGATTGTACATTTTCACCGTAATGGTTTGTAATACAACACAGGTCATTGTTACTTATTATAATTTGTAGATGTCTTATAAATTACATGAACTTGCAAGTACAGTTGCATATTGCATTTATCTGTAGTTAGACTACTCTGTATGTGATTGAAGTGAGGTGAAAGTCTCCTGAATGTGACAGCTCTTATGAAGTCACCGGGTGAATGGAAAGAGACTGTGTGAACAGTCATCTTCTTCAGGCAAGAAAATGTCGGTTTTGTCACTTAGATGTTTTTTTTTGTTAGAGTTGTTAAAAAGTGGGACAGCTGTCTTCTTTAATAAAAATATTCGTCAAATGCATTGCAGTACATTTTCAATGGTTATGGGCTTTCAAGGTGCTGTAGCCAGAACAACAGGGAAGTCTGATGTGTCATCATAAGGTTGATTCATAGTGACATCTGAACAGAAGCACATTCTGCATCCATACCAGTATTGAACCAAAAAATTTCAACATGAAGAGAGATTTGGACAGCCAGTTACATTAGTTGGGGCTTGGTACCAAGAGAAATATTTTTGTCTCTTGTGGAACCAAAAAGAGCTTTTGATTTGGAAACTGTTTTCTTTTAACCTGTGCATTTGTAGAGTGTAATGAAACTTATTCTGTATGTGTTTGAGGTCATGAATTTGTCTTATTTGTTTGTGTTTCATTTTATGATGCTGTCAGTGCTTTCACAGACCGTTTACTGTTGAGTTGTAGGCAGTTGTGGAATGATGAACTGGAAGGTATTTGGAAGGAAACATTTGTGGCCTAATTGATGTACGCTCCCAGAATTTTCCTGAAGGGAATGGAAAAAACAACGAAAAGTTTTGTCAGTGTACTGGCTGAGATTTGAACCAAGCACCTCTCAGATACAGTGTAGAGTGTTTACACTACACCAGCCTACTGCACTGAGGTCACAAACATGCTATTATGTCAGGGTAGACCGTGGATATCCATAGATCAGTTTTTATCAGAAATAGTTGACAGTAAAGTGGTTTGGATTTCAGTATGTACTTGACAGCAGTTCTACAAGAGTGGGGAGTGATGTAGGCTGATATTGTAGTAAAATATTAGAACAAAACTCATAAAATTTCAACAAGTGGGAACACACAACAAGGAAGTGGTGCATGTTGTTATATTGAGCCAATAGACTCAAAGACCAGGATACATGAAGCAATGATGTCACTTCACATTCTGTAAGGGCTGCAGTGTGAAGGCCTACATACGTATCCTTACGAAGGAACTTAGGGTATAGAAGCAGAAATGTGACTGTTGAAATCGGTGGAGAGTTGCAGGTATTAGGAATACATAAAGAGGATCTTTACGACTGTGTTGTTCATGTATAAGTGGTCAGATTGAAGGGATTAGCTGGGGATGAAGAAAACAAGAAATGGGGACAGAATTGTCCTAGCAGGAGGCCACTTGGTGGGAAAAAGAAGAATAATATTAAAATTTATATAGAGGAATAATATGTGAAGGCTTGAAGTGAATTCAGCTGGCTAAGGATCACATCATTTGGTTGTGATGTTTATAGTACTAAATGTTGCATCGTAAATATGGTGGAGTTAGTCAGCCAGCAACATACGTTTCACATTCTCTTTGCAATTGGCAGTTTTTTTTCATTAGATCAGTTTAATCTGAAGATGAGTCATGACCACAAAATTGGAAGTTATGCTTCTAGTGTGGTGGTGCGTAATCATGTTTGAATATCAGCTGATAGCATGGTAAAGAGTCTTCCTTCAACTCGTTATAATTACAGAATCTGAAGTTCATCATAAAAGCCTGGCATTGGAGCTTTTCCTAAGCCAGTTCTTGTCTTCAACGGCCTGTTTCTGTGATTCTCTGTTGTTGTTATTCTCCCAAGTCATCTGTTAGTTTTTTTCAGTCATTTTATTGTGTTCACCTGCCCCATCCATTATGTAATTTTCTCCATTCTCTTGTGACTCACTCCTAGGCTCAATGATTCTCCTCGTCACTTTGGTGTAAACATCTGTTGCATTCTTGCCTCAGTGGCAGACACATTTTCACACTCATTTGTGTCAAAATGCACTGCCTGGTGGAGTAATTACTGGGCACAAGCAACATAGATGGATGACACATATGCACAGAGGATTAGGTTTAGAGACAGAAGAAGAGACGGTCAAGGAAAATAGAAAATATATAAAAAGGCAGTGACAGAAATAACATAAACAGGGGGAAAAAATTGAAATAATAATGTATAAAAGAAGAATTGGTGAACAGCATATGCAATGGTTATGTGATATTAATAGCTTAATATACAAATTAAGCAATGAATAACAAGAAAAAGCCGAATTCAGTAAAGTATAAAGTTAAAAGTAGAGAGTTAAATGGAAAATAGAAAGAAAGTTTGGAACATTTATTGAATCGGTGAAATATAAATGTAATCAGAGGACTGCGGAAGGGAGACAGAACATGGCCATCATATAAGGTTTCTTCTGTCCATTTTAGGAAGGGAAGTGTGAGGTAAATCGGCTGGAGTAAAGGGATAGCAAAAATAAAATTAACCCCTTAATACAAGCCTTGGTTCTCTGTGTGGCCCTTTAATTCTGTGCATGTCACTAGTCTGTGTACACTTTACTGAGTAAGTACATTTTGGGGTGCTTTAAAACTCCTTCATCCTGGGACGTGGTTTGAATTTGAACTGCAGCATCGTTGAAGGGTTAAATAAAATGCAAAGAAAGTTGATCAGCTTATGTTTCTTGAGAAATAAAATGTCATTCCACGAAAATGTGAAAGGAAGAATTCCAGAAATTTTCTGTTGGAAGTCTTACACATTTATTAAAGATATCTTTTTGGTACACTGAGTGCACATCTGGATGCAGAGTAAGGGAGGTGTTAGAATATTGTAGTTGTAGAGATTAATTTTGTGTGGAATTTGAGAAATGAATAAGGTCAGTTACAGTCAGCACTGCATGATGTTTTGAAAGTATAAACACTACAGTCATGTGTTGCTTAACGACGGGGATACGTTCTAAGAAACGCGTTGTTAGGCAATTTTGTCATCGTGCGAACGTGTGCTTACACAAACCTAGATAGTACAGTATAGCCTACTACACACCTAGTTTATATGGTATAGCCTATTGCTGCTAGGCTACAAACCTGTACAGCATGTTACTGTACTGGATACTGTAGGCAATTGTAACACAGTGGCAAGTATTATAATATTATAATCTTAGAGGACCACTGTTATTATATATGCGGTCCGTCATTTACTAAAACGTGGTTATGCAGCGCGTGACTGTACGAGTGAAGGTGATGAATTAAGGCCACAGTACTATGTGTGGATGTTGTTACAGTACCTTTGAGAGACCCAAGTCTTACATTGAATGAACTTCTTGGGAGACGCAAGATATAGTAGTAAAACCATGTAAGGGACAATAAGCAGAATAGTTGAACTGATACAAGAGGAATAGGAAAGAACAGGGAGGGCTTTATCAAACAATGACCCATTATGCATTACAGTATTATGAGACAGAAAGACAAAATATTTTGAACTGAATGGTACCAGCATTTCCCAGATTTAATCTGTTCCTAATTTGTTGCTGTAAACACATATGTTGTTGGAGCAGTTTATTTTTTCTGTGTCAGCTGTGTGTGTGTGTGTGTGTGTGCTTGCTGCGTTTGATTGTTCTGTATTTGAAATATTTTGCATGTTATACACCTCATCTATGAGGGATTCCAGACTACTGTTCTTGTAAGAAAAGTGAATCTCCCAGCATCGTTCTCAGTTTGATACATAATTGTGTCACAAACCCAAGCTGTATTACTGTCTAGTAATTGTGACTAAGCCTTGTAAAATGATTGTCAGTTGCTTCAGTTCAGGTAATCCCTCTTCATGGCTTGCTTTTTCATGTACAGTTTCAAGGATGAGGACATCAAAGTGTTGACATCTCACTCTAGTACCTTCTTCAGATATCTGTAATTTTGCTATTAATGCCTGATAGTGTCTCATGCATATAATTGTCTGATATACCAAGAACCGGTTACCACTTGGAACCATTTATATTAAATATAGAGAACTTTATCAATTAAAACATATATGTGTGTTCATCTTTTGTATTTTGAAATTCTCACTTTTAAACAATTCAGCTATAATGGAGAATATATTAAGAATTTTATAGCATCTGAAATATAAGAATTAATATTGTTATCATATCCCATGATCAGACTTGTGTACTGGAATATGTTTGTGGAATGTATAGTAAATTGAACTGCAAAATCGTTTAGAATGCTTCTTTGTAACTTGAAGGTCTTATTAAAGAGTCTGTGATCAATACAGGCTAACAGCTGTCAGAAATGTGTAGGAATCTGTAGCTGTAAGTTTTCATTATATATATATTTTATTTCTGCTTGTTGGACAAGCAGTGTTGAAAGTTCATAGGTTTGTATGGACTGCAGTTGAACTGTGTATCTGTTCATGCATACATAACCCAAATAACATGCCAATGTATTAAGCTTATGTGATATAGTTAGCAACATTAAAAGAGAACATAATGGTACATGGAGGTTAAGTATAGCTGAGAACTGAGTAGAAGATACAGTAGCGTTATTTTGGTTTATGTTAAACATAAGGATCAGTCATGGAAAGCAGTTCATATTTTGAATTTTAGTGTGCTGGTGTGTCTTTAAATTTAGGTGACATGATTGAGGGACATAAGTGAATAAATAAATGCAAGTGTGATATTTTGTTATCCATACTGTGTAGATATTTGTGCTGTGAAGTATTTTGTAAAAAGGTTAACAAATTGTTTTCATTCACTTCTTCTGTATGTATTTGAACTGTATATAACTTGCATGGGAGCTTTTGTTGATGCAGTTAAATACTATTTGCTGCTTCATTTGGAAGTGCACTGGAAGTTTTCCCATTTTCCAAGTGTAGATACGCTGTATGATGTATGACATACTTGAGGGCATGTACAGACATGCAGTGTATTTACTTACATGAAGTGTTGTCAGATTTTCAGGCTCTTGTGAATCTTGCTGACATGTAATCAGTTTTCACCCTGCTTTAAAAGAATACTGAGGGATACAAATGGTAAATTTATAAACCAAAAAATCACTGATTTATTTGCTGAAAGAATGTAAAAATCGAATTATATTCAGGTTCTCTTGGTATTTGGGAAATAGTGAAGGCTGTGATACAGTCAAGATTCCATTTAAGAAGTCTACTGTTGTCATTTTGTTTTATGTCTGGATGAACTGAATATGTATGTATTTTGGGTGAGCATCAGGGGGTGGTCCTTCAGCATGGTGGTTGGGCAGGGGGCTGAGAATGTACCATAGAAAATTGGCACATTACAAAATGTCATGGAGAGTCTCGTGTTATATGGGTAGTTAAACGAATGGAAAAACATGAATGTTTATCAATAATAATATTAAACAGTGTACAAGGTAACAAGAAAATTGGTTGAAAGTTTACAGAATATGATCAGGAAGCCAGTCAATATGTTTAAGAATATTTGACAATGAAGATATGTAGACTACAAGATTTGGAGGGATGTTCCAATTTCTTCTTTTCTCTTTTTCTTTCTTTTTTTAATTTTCTCTCTCTTTTTTTTGGGGGGGGGGGGCTTGAGTAAAACTCACCATATTGTGGTATATCATGTTAGAATTGACATACAGGCTGCTGTCACCTGCAACAAATTTTATAAGTCTTTTCAATACTTGGCAACATATTTCAGTCATACTGACCATCGTCAGGCATAAAATACATGACTTTGAAACTCAAAGTTCATATATGTATATATTTTAAACTTGTAAGATCTTACAAATTGTACAAGTCGTAATAATCTGTATGTAGCAGTTAAAATATAAACATTGATTGTATTTCTTGTGTTTGGTTTCTTTATTGTGTGTCTTCCTGTTTCTCTAACAGGTGTTAAAATCGATAATGCAACTCGAGTACTTTGTTACTCGATGCACTGCTTAGCAATTGTAAATTATTTTTAAAATCAGTAAAGGGCTTTTATGCGTTCTTGTGTGTTAGGTTCAGTGTCAACTGTGTAAGATTTTGCGTCTCTAGGCAGAATTAATCTGCGCTGTTTATATTTGCATTTTCTTGGTATAATTATACATTTTTAAAATCAGTTGACTATTGCTCCTGTTCTCCTGTGACAGTGTTGTCTGTATGTGTGTGTGTGTGTGTGTGTGTGGCAACTGCCCACAACTACGCACCTGTCAGTGCTCGAGTTGAAGGCAAGGATTTTCACAACTTTTAGAGAAACAGGAATACATACAATAAAGAAACTGCACATGAGAAAAATAAAAATTTTTTATATTTTAATTACTACATAAAGATTTTTGTGACTTGTACAGTTTGTGAGATATTGACGTTCAGGTGACTGTGCATCATGGTAAATTCTTATAATAAAACCATCTAAATGCACTAATTTCTCAAATTTATTTTTGGAATAAAACTCTACATGTTTCGGACATTTCCTCTGTCCATCATCAAGAGTTTTTCACTGTACACACAGCAATGGTATATGTCATACAGGTTTGCTGTGTGTACAGTGAAAAACTCCTGATGATGGACAGAGGAACTGTCCGAAGCATGTAGAGTTTTATTCCAAAAATAAATTTGAGAAATTAATGCATATAGTTGGTTTTATTATAAGAGTTTATGAGATATTACAAAGTTAAAATATACGTGCATTTTATTTTGAGTTTCAAAATCATATGTTTAATGTCTGACGATGGTCAGTACTACCGTAACATGTAGCGTGTGTTGACGTGACTAATAACATTTGTTGCAGTTGCTAGCAACATGCATGTAAGTTGTAGTTAGGATGTTCCAATGTTGGTAGATTGAAGGACTGCTTTAAGTAGTACTGTTTGTAAAACCAGATATGAAGGCTGTGTATGGCAGAAGTGTGATCTTAGCAGATGCAGTCTGAACACTTTCACACAACTAATAAATACAGATATGAAATATGATATCATTACTGCCTCGTACCATTCAGTTCAGCAAGTTTAAGCCACCTATCTCTAATAAAAAAAAAAAAAATACTGACCATCTCTCGTTTTACTTCGTTGCCTTTCCCTCTGTGGATGGAATGTCTGTATGAAATATCGATAGAGTGCCAACGTGTGAGTGAGTAACAGGAGAATGGGGAAAATGCTTTGTAATTTGTTCTGTTTACTAAGCACCATTAGGGCAATGTAATCAAGAATAGACAAGCTGGGCATATAGTATGCGTGGGGAGGGTGAGAAATTCACATTTTGTGCAAGAGACATTTATGTAACTAGACTGTGAACTGGAGACTGAGAACTCTTGATTTGATTCCCAGCACAGGCAAGAGATTTTTCTGTTTTATAACACATCCAGGCTGGCTGTGGGGCCCACCAACCCCCTATTATCCAGTGGGTTCTGGGGGGTCCTATCAGCAAGAGTAAAGCAGCCGGGATGTGAAGCTGGCCACTGATTTCCATGTAGTAGCAAGACCAAGAGTGCATGGAGCTAAACCTTTACCACCCCATATGCCTTCATGGTATGGTGCTTCAATAAATACAGGGACCATATAGCCTGTTTGCTTTACCTTTACCTCAAGGAAACAGGATGGTAGAATTTAATGTGCCCAGGATACAGCCCTGTGTTGGGCTGTTGTGAACATGGCGATGAACCTTTGAGTTCCATAGTGGTAGGACATTTCTTTACCATTTGACTCACTGTCAGGTTATCGAGATGGAGCTCTGTGGAGTTAGTGAAAATTAATATATATGTTTGCTTACATTTTATTTTCTTAAAATTGATTACATTTTTCTGCAAAAAAAAAAAACATTGTTTATTCTCAGAAACTATATGTAAACTAGTTTTGTTTTCTGGAATATTAGATAAATGAGCAGAGCATTCTGTCTTGAAGGGCTTATAGTCACAGACATGATCAAGAAAGTCTCTGCCTTTTATAGAACCTCAAGGTTCTTTAGCATTTTCACAAGGGCCTGCCTTTGGACACATTCTTACACCACGAGAATCTGGTCTGCATCCTCACACCCTCTTTCTCGGACAGCCTTTTTAATATTATCGTATCATCTTTGTATATTAAATGGACGAAAGTCAAGGTCTAATGTAAATGCAACATGCCAATATTTTGTTACAATTTAAACTTTTTTAACATCAGGAGGATATTCTGTACATTGTAACATCATATGAGTATATACATATA